>JAEEGL013371304.1_pt1 | contig 23000 bp, 20 predicted proteins | sample 9134231 | NCBI WGS metagenome assembly JAEEGL01 (sample SAMN16246548, study PRJNA631951) | gut metagenome | biome: gut microbiome; feature: rumen; material: fiber-attached | host: Bos | place: Iran: Karaj | collected 2018-10
ACTCTTCATCTCGCTTTCGCTGTAAACGCCGTATTTTGTGAACATCTCGATATTCTGAGCGTTAAGGTAGCGTTCCATTGCGTCCGGCAAAGTTTTAAGGTTGAGAAGGCCTCGTTTTTCGGCTTCTTTTACCCATTCATCATCGTAGCCGTTTCCGTTGAAGATGATTTTCTTGTGCTCAACGATTTTTTCCTTGATAAGCTCCTGCAAATCAGTATTCAAATCAGAAGATTTTTCCAGACGGTTTGCGAATTCATCCAGAGTCTCGGCCACAATCGTATTGAGAACGACATTTGGACCAGAAATTGAAAGGGCTGAACCCAGCGAACGGAACTCAAATTTGTTTCCAGTGAAGGCAAAAGGTGAAGTTCGGTTTCGGTCAGTGGTGTCCTTTGGAATTGCCGGCAAAACAGAAACGCCAATCTGCATTTTCTCCTTTGTTTTCTGGCTGTAAGGAGAGCCGGTCTCGATTGAATCAAGGACGGCCTGAAGCTCGTCACCGATGAACATTGAAATGATTGCAGGTGGAGCCTCGTTTGCGCCCAAGCGGTGATCGTTTCCGGCAGAAGCAACGCTGTCACGGAGCAAATCCTGATGCTTGTCCACAGCCTGAATAACAGCCGTGAGCATGAGAAGGAACTGAGCGTTTTCCCGGGGAGTTTCGCCAGGTTCAAGAAGATTAAAGCCGTCATCAGTGCTCATGGACCAGTTGTTGTGCTTTCCGCTTCCGTTTACGCCGGCAAAAGGCTTTTCGGCCAGGAGACAGTACAATCCGTGCTTCAAAGCGACTTCTTTCATAAGACGCATGGTGAGCTGGTTCTGGTCTGCACTCAAGTTCGTCGTGGTGAAAATCGGAGCCATTTCGTGCTGAGCCGGAGCGACCTCATTGTGCTTTGTCTTGCTCAAAATGCCAAGCTTCCAAAGCTCATTGTCCAAGTCAGCCATGAACTCAGCGATACGAGGCTTGATTGAGCCGTAATAGTGGTCGTCCATTTCCTGACCTTTCGGTGGCATTGAGCCAAAAAGAGTGCGGCCAGTAAAAATCAAATCTTTTCTCTGTTCCCAGAGTTTTTTGTCGATTAAAAAATATTCCTGCTCAGGACCTACAGTCGTGATTACACGCTTTGCCGAAGTGTTTCCAAAAAGACGCAGAATTCGCAGGGCCTGAGTGTTGAGTGCTTCCATTGAGCGAAGAAGGGGAGTCTTTTTATCCAGAGACTCGCCTGTGTAAGAGCAGAATGCCGTCGGAATGTAAAGTGAGCCGTCCTTGATGAAAGCGTAAGATGTTGGGTCCCAGGCAGTGTAGCCGCGAGCCTCAAAAGTGGCGCGGATTCCGCCAGAAGGGAAAGAAGAGCCGTCAACTTCGCCTTTAACAAGCTCCTTGCCCGAAAATTCCATGATGACACCGGAACCGTTTGGTGAAATAAAAGAATCATGCTTTTCGGCAGTAACGCCTGTGAGAGGCTGGAACCAGTGAGTGAAGTGAGTGGCACCCTTTTCGATTGCCCAATCCTTCATTGCGTTGGCAACCACATTGGCCACATCAAGTTCCAGTGGCGAGCCCTGTTGAATCGTCTTTCTGAGCGATTTGTAAGTGTCTTTTGGCAGACGAGCGCGCATCACATCGTCATTAAAAACCATGCTTCCGAAAATCTCTGGTACGGTCATAACTTTACTTCCAATTTAATCCGCAAATCATGCAGATGAATTTTTGTAGGCAAAATATAGCATAAATCAGAAGAAAATAGAATAGGAAGGAAAAAGAACTGTTATCGGCAAGATAACTCATGATAAAGTATATTGATAATTCCTTTATATATTGCCGATAATATGCTATAATTTTACCGATGTCTAAGGTCAAATATATATCTGTAGAAGAAGCAGCTTACGCCTGGCAAATCAGTGAGCGTAGTGCCAGAAACTATTGTGCTCAGGGGCGGGTAGAGGGTGCGTTTTTGGAAGGCAAAACCTGGAAGATTCCATCTGATGCACAAAAACCTGAGCGTAAGCCTCGTCATTCCGCTGTAGAAGAAACTCTTTTATCATTTCTCAAACGCGAAAAAGAAGCTGGTCTCAAAGGCGGTATATATCATAAAATCCAGATTGACCTTACTTATAATTCGAACCATATTGAAGGTTCAAAATTAACTCATGACCAGACCCGTTATATTTTCGAGACAAAAACTCTTGGTATTACCGACAAAGCCGTGAAGGTTGATGATATTGTTGAAACAGTAAATCACTTCCGCTGCATTGACCTTATCATCGAAGGTGCTCATGCAAAACTTTCAGAAAGCTTTATCAAACAACTGCATTTTATTTTGAAGTCCGGCACAACTGACAGTCAGAAATCCTGGTTCAAAGTGGGTGAGCATAAAATGCTTGAGAACGAAATTGGTGGAAGTGAAACTACAAAACCTGAAGAAGTTGCCTCTGCGATAAAAACTCTTCTTAAAGAATATAACTCAAAATCAAAAGTTACTTTCGATGATATTCTGGATTTTCATGTATGCTTCGAGTCTATTCACCCATTTCAGGATGGCAATGGCCGCGTTGGCCGCTTGATTATGTTTAAGGAATGTCTCAAGCATAATATTGTTCCATTCATAATTACAGAAGAACTAAAAATGTGCTATTATCGAGGCATCAAGAACTGGAAGAATGAACGTGGTTATCTGAGAGATACTTGTTTTACCGGGCAGGATGCCATGAAAGCAACATTGGATTATTTTGGAATAAAATATTAATAGGAAATAAAAAATGAAAAAAACATTATTAAAAATTTTCGCTGGAATATCATTAGCTTTTTTAATGATTTCATGTGCTACTACAAATGCTGCCTCAAATACTGAGGCAAAAAATGCAGCCTCGCCGAAAAAAACGATTGGTAAATTTATTGTTCGAGGTACAGAAAATCCTGAAAAACTTGAAAAAAATGATGTAATGTCGGTTACAACCAATGTTCCAAATCCGGAATATTTTGAATTCTCAAACTGGTCAAAAATCCGTACCATGAATAATCTTTTAGATGAACTTCTGTTGCATTCTGAATTAACAAATGAACAAAAATATAAATTGATGTCATATATCTTTGATGATTTGCCTAAAAATGCATCTGATGGACTTGTTCGTGAAGTACGTCTTGGCAATTTTTTTAACAAGCAAAATGGGGATGCAAAAAATTTAATTATCCGCATTACTTTGCTGACTCCGGGCAAGGATGCAAAAGTTCAAAATGAAAAAGTAATTGTTATTGTTTCTAATGCGATTAAAAATCAGACAACTGGTGAAATAATAAAAGATGCAGGTGGTTTCCTTAGTTTAGATAAAAATGCAACTGTCATATCTGCATATAATAATAAATTGCTTACAAATATCTTAAGGATGATGGCAGCTGAAAATAATAAAGCTGATGCTTCTAAAATCGGAGATTTGGATGCAGTTATGCTGGCTCAATCAATTCTTGCGGATGAAGATTTATCAAATGACAAAAAAGCTCACGAACTGTGCAGCAAAATCATCGAAAAAAAAGATATCATGCCAGCTGTAAAAATCAGTGCAATGATGATGGAATTTGATTATAGGATTTCATTGGATGATCTTGAAGGTGCAGCAAAACTTTGGAATGAAATACTCGCATTTTCTGTAAATGTCCCAGGAGACATGAATCCAGAAAATCTAAATTCAACAAATGGAGAGTCCCTGTATCTTTTGAAAGAATTATTAAAATAACTTAATAAAGCCTCAAAGCCCACACCGGGTCAGCAAAAAAAGGAGTTAAAAATGAATAAAATTAAAAAAGCGGCTTTTATCTTTTTCTTGATGTTTCATGTTGTAAATTTATTTGCACTTTCCGCGGAGTACGAATTAAACAATGTTAAAAAAGAATACATTGGAACATATATTCCTGCTGATCTAGAGCTGAGGCTTTATCAATCAAAAAAATTCTATGAATCACTTTATGCCCCAAGAAAATATGGAGAGTCACGCCCTCATGATGTTTTATATTTAGAAAAAAAATTCTGTTACAGTGATGCAGGATTCCATGATGGCTACGCGATAAAAGCCGATGAATTTCAGAATTATAAATTCATTACGGCAAAAGGAAGTGCTTTTTGTATAGATGATAAAGGTTTTCTCTATCGTAAAATCAGCAATGACGAGCATGGATATTCAGACTATGTGGAATATGTAATGAATATTATGCTTTCAACTTTGAAGAATTTTTCTGGAATAAAAATCCAAAGCAATAATCTAATAATTGATGATAAAGAATATAAAGTTAATTTAGATGGAATGTTCTTTGATCAGGCAAATGCTGCAATATGGCTATATAGCGGCAGACATTATGTTTTGGAAAAGAATGGCTCAGACGGTGAGTTATATACAAGTAAAAAAGATGATGAAGGTTTTAGGAACACAAAAGATACATTGATAAAACGATTCCCAGGCTTATTTAAAATAAATCAAGAGGAAGTACCGGACTATTCAAAAATTCCAAAAGCTCAATTGCGCTTCTTTAGAAATGTAATCTACGCCCGCAATGGATATAATTTTAAGAGTAAAGATTTACAGGATTTTTTCAATTCTTGTTCCTGGTATAAGCCAAATCCAAATTTTAATGAATCTTCCCTGCGTAAAGATGAAAAAGATTTCATTGCATTAATGCAAAAATACGAAGCAAGATAAAATATAAGATTATTACCTGTTTTTTTAATATTATTTGGATGTGGCTGCTTGATGACTTTTCCTAGAAATCCGTTTGATGACCATGTTCTTGAACTTGCAATAAACGCAGGAGAAAAAATGAAAATTAAATTAAGTTTGTTACTGCTTCTATTGACCGGTTTTTCCTATGCCTTGCCTTTTACTCATTATACTTCGGATTATTTGCGGTTGCGAAAAAGCGAAAATCTGAATTCAGAGATAATTACAGTTTTGGAACCAAATTTAGGAATAGAAGTAGTTGAGAAAGGAAAAAATGAAACTATTGATGGAATTAAAGCCGATTGGGTTAAAGTAAAATGTGCGAATGGTTACATCGGCTGGTGTTTTTCTGGGTATCTGCATCCAATCGAAAAAGATGTTGCATCTAGTCTTGCTAAAGAAGTTGCCAAAATAGACTCTGGAGCTTATCCAATCAACTATTATAATAGACCAAAATTTAGAAATATTACTTCACGAAAAGAAATAATCGGGAAAGAAGGATATTATATCCAACAACAAAAAAGAAGGTTTCAAGGAAAGGGCAGGGCACCTGAAATCCTGCAGCTTTCTGTTGTAAAAAGAAAAGTCTATGTTAAAGAAATAGACATTGTAAACAATCAGGTGATTACGCTGAAAGAAACAGTTTTTGCATTTGATGGGAACACTTTTTCACATGATAAGTCCACACTAAAACTTGATGAAAAAAATCAATTGCATATTTTTTACTTGGAAAACATTCCAGAGAACAAATGGTCGCTTACTTATGAATATGAGGAACCTTATACAAAAGTTCCAGACTTAAATTTCAAGCAACTGGTCAATCAAACAAGTGAGGTCATAAAGAATTATGCTGGACTATATACGTATGATTCATTCAAAATTATAAAAAGCGAAAATATGGATCTTAATTCAGAAAGAATTGAAAAAAAGAACTTACGAGTCAACTATAACGAAAAGAAAAAATGTCTTTCAATCGATGCTTTTGATTTGAATGACTCTGACGTACCTGGAAAGTGGACGCTAGATTTTATTGAAACCTCGGCTGCAGAACCATTTTATTGGACATATGGAGAAGGGGCAGGATTTGCAGAAGATAAATTTTGGTTCTATAAAGGCGGAATTGCTATTTCGTATGAGTATAGTCACTCGAACTTTGATGAAAATCATAATTTTACGGGTGTAAAATATATAAAATATGTGGTTTTCTTAAAGAAAACTGAGTAAAAGGAACTTAAAGAAGTTCATTAAAATCTCATGGAACGCTTTCTTAGCCGGCAGCGATGCAAATTCACTATATGAAAAAACAATTATTGCTCATATGCATGACTTTAATATTTTCACATTTCTTGTATGCTTATGGCTGTACTTTAACAGACCATTCTAAGATAAAAGAATTGTCCTCTTTCAGAATAATGGGAGAAATTGATTTACGGACAGGCAGAGGCTTTTCTTCTCCAGTAAAATACCGGACGCTGAATCATGAGGGCGGAATGAATGTAAAAGTTCTTGAAATCCTAAAGAATGATGTGCATGAAGGAAACTCAGGAATGTGGCTTTACGTTCTGCTTACGACTTCGATGTGGGTAGATAGTGGTGACTGGATTGAAAAGTACCAGAAATTCTTGATTTTTCTTCCAGACAATGTGCCTGTTTTTGATTTTGAGGAATAAAAGGCAAATATTCTTTCTAAAAAAGCAACAATCTGTTTCTTTATCTGTCACTTCTTCAGCAGTATAATCAAGGTATATTCTTGAAGAGGGAGACACTTATGGAAGTAAAAGAAATCCTTAAAAATCTACGGGAAAAGAATAATCTTACGCAGGAGCAAATGGCTCAGAAACTGAACATTACCCGGCAGGCAATCAGCAGATGGGAAACTGGTGAAACTCAACCTGACACACAGATGCTGAAAATTCTTTCAAAGGAATTTGACGTTTCAATAAACACGTTGCTTGGCTCTCCGCGACAGCTTTTCTGTCAGTGTTGCGGAATGCCGCTTTCTGAAGATTCAATGCTCAGCAAAGAAACTGACGGTCAGTTTAACGAAGATTACTGCAAGTGGTGCTATTCCGACGGAGATTTTACATACAAAACAAAAGATTCACTTCTTGATTATCTTGTTGCTCACATGCCGAATCCTGAAAAACAAAGTGACGACGAAAGAAGAGCCTTCTTTGATTCTCACCTTTCAAACTTAAAGCACTGGAGGTAAAAAATGCCGCGCGCAAGAAACAAGGACGAATTACTAAGGTTTTCAGAAGAGAATTACACAAAACTTATGGAGATGATTTCAAACATGACAGAAAATCAGCTGAACACTCCATTTGATTTTTCTGATGATAAAAGCAAAAAAGAAGCACACTGGTCGCGTGACAAAAATGTCCGTGATGTTTTGATTCATTTATATGAATGGCATGGTCTTTTGCTTAACTTTATAAAGAATAATGAAAATATAAGCGACAAGAAATCAGCAATAGCATTTCTTCCTCCTGAATATTCCTGGAAAAACTACGGTGCAATGAACGCAATGTTCTGGAACAAACATCAGGGAACAAGCCTTGAAAGTGCAAAAGAAATGCTTTCGGAAACTCACAAAAAAGTGATGGCTCTTGCAGAAAAATATACGGATGAAGAGCTTTTTACAAAAGGATATTTTCCGTGGGCAGGAAATGTTGCGCTCGGCTCATATTTTGTAAGTACAACTTCAAGTCACTACGATTGGGCAATCAAGAAAATAAAGGCACATTGTAAAAAAAATAAGTGATGATTTTCCTTTATTTTTTGACCTTAATCGTTGCGGCGTAGGCACTGTTGCACAGTCCGAGGATGGCCGAAAGGACGAAAAGCGTCTCAATTCCAAGGACGTGCCAGATCCAGCCGCCAAAAAGGGCGATTAAAATCGTAATCAGGTGGTTGACTGAAACGCCCGTGGAAATTGTGGCCCTGACCTCTTCCGGGCTGTCTGCCAAATCCTGAACGTAGACATTTGAAGCCATTGAAGCCAGGGAAATCACCGAGTCCAGAATGTAATTTACGCAGCAGATGATGAAGGCGATGTTCTTTGGAAAGATGTGATGGGCAAATCCGTAGAAAAAGCAGACAATCACCAGAATCAGCGTGTCAGAAATCATGACGATTTTATAGCCGAACCGGTCAATGATTTTGCCTACGAGCGGGGAAGCAAAAAAACAGCAGATTGCGCTCACTGCAAAGAGCAGGCTGATTATCATGGCATTGGCCCCGTAAAAAAGAACCAGGACATAAGGGCCGAACGTGAAGAAAATCTGCTTGCGTGCCCCATAAAAAACTTCAAGCATGTAGTATTTTGAGAACTTACGACGGAAGTAAAATCTTCGCTTTGACTTGTCGGTGGCGCTTTTTGCGTTCATCTGGGTGGAAAAAACTGCTCCGAGACCGATGATGGCCGCACTGGCCGCAAAAATCGGCCGGAAAAGTGAAGAAGACCTTCCGAAAATCAAAAAGACTGCAATTACGGCAAAAAATCCTAGAAGTGTTCCCACCTGATAGACGGAGTTCTGGATTCCAAGTGCAAGACCGCCACGGCCTTCCTGTGAATACTGAGGGGAAAGAGTGTTCCTCATGCCAAGCTGAATATGCTCGCCAAGGGAATAAACGAAAATCGCAAGGGTGACCATAAAGCGTGTGGCTGGAACGAGGGACTGCATGGTCATTCCGGCCAGCATAATCAGAGCGCCGATTTTGTAAATGTTCTCCGCGGAAAAGAAATAAAGAGCCGCCAGCACAAATACAAGAAGAAAGCCCGGAAGCTCGCGGAAAAATTCAGAAAGTCCCTTATCGAACTCGCCCATGCCTACAACTTCGGCAAGATAATTGTCCATTACGCCCTTGTAGAGACCGTATGCAAAGGCAAAAGTTACGATTGAAACAAAAAAGGCACGGAATCGTGAGTCCGGCCGGAAGATTGATGTTAATTTTTGCATTTTAAAATATATAAATAAAATGTTGAGGTTTGAATTTATCGGCTATTGTAAAAACGGTTAGAGTCGGGATTCAGAAACGAACTCGCCTGAGCTTTGCTCACTGCGATGTTCGATTTCTGGTTCTCGACGGGAAACCGTTTTTAATATATCAGACTAATCACAAAACTCTTATTTTTCTTTATGTCGTCTGTCCAGCTCGTTGTAGATGTCCTGCCAGTTTACGCCCTCTTTGTACATGAGGACGCTCACGAAATACAGAAGGTCGGCAGCTTCCCAAATGACTTCTTCTTTTGAATCGGCATCATCGCAAAGCTCCTCGGCTTCTTCCATGACCTTCTCACGAACACGTTTTGCATCCAAAGTTGCAGTGTAGCTTCCAGGTCTCGGATTTGCAAAGCGCTCTGAAATCGTGCCATACAGTCGCTCAAGATTTGACTTGGCATCCACCTCCGCGCCAAAGCAAGTGAAGCTTCCTGTGTGGCAGACTCCACCGTGAGGAATGACAGTTGCAAGAACTGTGTCCCGGTCGCAGTCAACGCGCATTTTAAGGAGCTCAAGGAAGTGACCGCTTGTCTCACCCTTTGTCCAGAGAACGTTGCGTGTTCGGCTGAAGAAAGTGAGCTTTCCTGTATCGAATGATTTTTCAAATGCTTCCTTATTAGAATAGCCCATCATCAAAACTTCGCCGCTTGGAGACTGGGCAATCACTGGAATCATGCCGTCAACTTTCTCAAAATTGAGGCAGCCGATGAAAGCGTCTTTGAGGCTGACTTTGCCAGTGTACAAAGCCATTCCCAGCTGAACGTCACAGCCGAGTTTTTCAAGTTCAACAATCTGCTCAAGGGTATTTACACCGCCTGCAACAACGACACGGCAGCTGACAGCCTCGCGTAAAGCCTTGCAGGCTTCCATATCAGTTCCCTGCATGCAGCCTTCTTTTTCGACGCAGGTGAATAAAAGTTCTGAAGCATATTTTTCGGCCTGTTTTGCGCCCTCAATCAAAGGAATATCGACCGTCTCAGTCCAGCCTTTTACGGCGATCTTGCCCTTGATTGCATCCACTGAAATGATGACCCTCTGTTTACCGATTTTATCGCAGAGTTCCTTCAAAAATTCTTCGTTAAGAACAGATTCTCCTGCCTTTGGACTTGGATTCCATGCGGCAGAACCGATGATGACCTTCTCGGCTCCCAAAGAAATGAGCTCGCGGGCTTTTTTAACGTCGCGGATGCCACCGCCAACGCGGACATTGCCTTTTCGAAGCAGGGATTTTAAAAGCGGCGTGTTTTTTGTGTTGCCCTTTTCGTCTGTGTTGCGGAGAGCCTGATCAAGGTCTATTATTGCGACTTCACCATATTTGTCGAAATCAGAAATCAAAGCATCAGCGTCATCACGCTTTAAAACCAAATCTTTTCCGTTTTTGAGCTGGACGACAGAGCCGTCCTTCATGTCGATTGAAGCGATTACCATAGATATAATTATATCAAAATGATATATAATATACAAATGAGGAGGATTCAGAGTTCTTGCTGACAAAAAAGTCTGATTCTCCCTATAAAAAAATTACTGCTGACACTTATTTTGTCAGTGGTAAAAAAAGGAGCCATAATGAAAAAAATTTTCTCTCTTCTTACTGTTTTCTCTCTTGGAGTTTCGCTTTTTGCTGCCGGCGAAACAAATTATGTAAAACGAGAAATCAACGCGCATGACCGTTGCCTTCCAACTTTTGTCGAGGCGTTAAAGGCAAAAATGACGTTTTCACTCGGCTGGAAAGATGGTTCAGATCCTTCGGCATGGAAAAAAGCCGGTCTTGAAAAAGCGCGGGAACTTATAATTCAAAACGAAGACAACACGCCTTTTGACATGGTTGTTTTGGAAACGGAAAAACGAAAGGGCTATGTTGCTCAAAAAGTTGTTTTCAACATAAGCGCGGAGAGTCGTGTTCTTGCTTATCTTTTGATTCCTAACGGAAAAAAAGGTCAGACATTTCCTGCCGCACTCATGCTGCACGATCACGGTTCAAATTTCATGATTGGCAAGGAAAAAATGGTAAAGCCGTTCGGAAAGACCGATGAAGACAAAGACCGACTCAAAAAAGCAGAGGACTGGTCAAAAACATATTTCTCAGGAGTTTTCCCTGGAGACGAGCTTGCAAAAAGAGGCTACGTAGTATTGAGCTTCGATGCTTTCGGATGGGGCGACCGCTCTGTAAAAGGTTTCCGCACTGAGTCTCAGCAGAGCCTTGCCTCAAACCTGTTCAATATGGGAACAAGTTTTGCCGGAATTATTGCGCAGGAAGATTGCCGTGCCGCAAAATTCCTTGCATCTCTTCCTCAGGTAGACAAATCCCGCGTTGCCTGTGTTGGTTTCAGCATGGGAGGTTTCCGTTCATGGCAGCTTGCCGCAATCAGTGATGACATAAAGGCTGGAATTTCTGTCTGCTGGATTGGTACTATGAAAGACCACATTGTCGAGGATGACGGTCAGCTTAAGGGAAATTCCGCATTCAGCATGCTTCACCCTACAATCGCAAAATACCTTGATTATCCAGATGTTGCAGGACTTGCTGCTCCAAAGCCGATGTATTTTGTATCAGGTGACCGCGATGGCGTAAATCCAGTCGAGGGAACAAAAAATGCATATGAGAAAATGCATAAAATCTGGAAGGCAAACAATGCTGACGAAAAGCTTGTTACAACATTGACTCCGGGGCTTACTCATTCATATCCTGTTGAACAGCAGAAACTTACTTTTGACTGGCTTGACAGCGTATTCAGCAACAAATAACTGAAGAGTCTTCGATTTTAAGTTTTTAGCGAGTGAAAGACTGCCTGCTTTCGCAGTGTTACTCGATAATCATGTATTCTTGAGAATAATCCTTGAGTGTGTCTGGATTTTTTCTGGCCTGCTCAAGGATTTTTTTTCCAAGCCCATCATCAACAATCAGCGCACGGATTTTTGCGTAGGGAACTTTGTTTATTGCCTGACAAGTATTTTCAAGCATGACTTTTAAATCCCCGTCTTTTTTGCACGCGCGAAACGGCCATATTGAACAGTCGAAAGGCTTTTCTTCTTGAGAAAGCACGCATCCAGTGTCTGCGTTTAAAAACGGGCATGGAGATTCTTCTTTAGGATTGTCAGTTTTGTATGAATCGTCCAGATTTACCGTAAAACTTTTTCCGATTTTCTTGAATTTTGCGGACGGATATTTTTTTTCGAGATTTTCTTTCTGCTCAAGCGTAAAGACTGGAGTTTCCCAGAGGCTTTGCCGCCTGAAAGAACAGCAGAATTTGCATGAAGCACAATCACTTTTTGAAAGAATTTTTGAAAGCATTTAAGCGATTTCTCCATAGAATTTATCGAGAAGAATGTCAGGATGGTAGGAGAGTTTTGCTTTTCTTAAGCCTTCGACTCCCATGTCTTCCTCGCGATTCAGGTAAGTGTACTGCGGACAGGCATTTGCAAAGCACCAGTTTATAGCTGCGTAGGCTCCGTCTGCTGCGGCATCTTCAAGACATTTTTCGTAGTGAACGTCCAGAACTTTGTCCGAGATTTTTGATGCCAGAGTCATCGCTACTGGTTTTCCGCCAATATAAAGGACTCCGCCCTCAAGATTGAAAGCTTCTTTGTGGGAAACTGCAAGTTTGATTGATTCAAGTTCCATCTCAAGGATTTTTGAGTCTTCGGTGCTTTCTCCGCCTTTTTCGTAACGCTGGCGCAGCCACTGCTCAGAAACTGATATTATGTCGTCAGCGATGTTGCACAGCGAAAGCAGGCGGAATTCCCATTTTCCTTCGTGAGTCCTCAAAAATCTTGATACGTGATTTTTCTTTTTGTGGTAAGTTTTTCCTGCAAGAAGTGCAAGTTTTTCCCGCTCGTAAATGTAGTCGCAGTCATCTCGTTCCGTTGAAAATTCACACTTTTTTTGAGGATGATTTTCGCTCACCCAATTTTCCAGAGAAGATTTCTGTTCATCCGTCAGAAGGCAGAAATGGAGTTTCCTGTTTTTTTCTTTTGCGTCGTTTAAGATGAGGTTAAAGGCATCGGAAAGATTTTTATTCTCGCTCAAAGGAATTGGGAATCCGTAGCCAGTCCGGTTCTTGTTTCCAGTATAGTAGCGGAACAAAAAATTATCCTGCACACAAGTCTGAATGTTGTATTTTTTCTGGAGAAGAAAAAGATTGACGAGTGACGTATCGCTTCCAAAAAGCTCGGCACGAATGTTTGCTGTTAAAAAACGGAAATCGTCAAAATTTAAAATCTTCCAGTTCATCCATTAAAAATAGTCATAAAAAATCTTTTTTTCAAGAAAAACTGTAAATTTTAACCAAATTTTGATATATTTTTCCCATGCGTCAGATATGTTACAAATGTTTCAGGCCAATGGAAAGCTGCCTTTGCAAATATGTTCCGCCTTTTGATCCTGGGGTAAAATTTGTTTTTTTAATGCATCCAAAAGAAGCAAAAAAGCAGCGCACCGGAACCGGAAGAATTGCCCACTCAGGCCTTATTGACTCTGAAATCATCATGGGAATCGACTTTACAAAAAGTGAACGTCTTAAACAGCTTCTGTCAGATCCTCAGTATTATCCAGTCCTCATGTATCCTGGTGAAGATGCCTGGACCGCAAAAAAAGAAGGATTCAAGGAAGCCATCGGAGACAAAAAACTTCTCGCAATAATCGTTGACTCAACATGGTTTTGCTCAAAAAAGATGCTTCGGCTGAGCACGAACATAACTGCTCTTCCTAAAGTAAGTTTCTATGGAAATTACCGCTCGATTTTTACGTTCAAGCATGAGCCTAAACCTGAATACATCTCCACAATCGAGACATGCTATTATTTCATAAAGGAACTTCAGGCGAACGACATAACTCCGTCAAAAAGCGACCCTGAGGGATTGATGACGGCTTTTAAGGAAATGATTAAGTTTCAGCTCCAAAAAGAAAATGACCGCATTGACGGCAAGCTCCCGAATACTCACGCGTCGGATTATAAATACTCAAAAAAGAAAGAAATACCGACTTTTGATTGATTTGAGTGTATTTTGATAAATAAGCATAAATTGTAAAAAAATTCTCACGTAAACCAAAGGTTACTTTCAATTTTTCTGCGTCTTTTTTATATAAATAACATAATTATATAAAATTTCAGCTTTTTTTTTACTGATGATATAAGATATACTTAATCATGAAAGTTCTGTCTCTCCAGAACTGCATCTTATTTCAGGAAAAGTTTTCTGTAAGTCAGGGGAATTTGCAGAAAATCATTTAAAAATTGGAGGTATTTCTATGAAAAAGATTATTGCACTTTTTACCGCAGCATTGCTGTTTGGAGCTTCGGTTTTTGCGGAAGGATATATCAACGCAAATGACCTTACTCTCGGTGACATCACGGAAGACAGGGCAGAGGAAGATGGATTTGTAATCCACGCATCTGCAGAGCGCTTCGTTGTTATTGACAAGGCTGACGGTCAGAAATATGGAGACGAGGTTTTTACTCAGCGAATTAACCTTAAGGGAAAGGCTGTCGGTGCATACCGAACTGTTTCATTTCCTGCAAAAGCTGGCGAAAAAATCACTGTATACTGCCTTTCGTCTTCAAAAACTGACGCGCGGGTAGTTGTAGTAAAAAACTCTGCCGGTGAAACCCTCAAGGAAATTACCGCTGCAGCAGCTAATCCTACAGTCAGTGTTGGTGAAGTCGTTGTCTCAGCTGATGGTGAATACACTGTCTGCGGAACAAACGGCGGTGTTTACATCTATCAGATTACTGTTGGAAAATAATCAGCAGATAATTCTTTAAGTCATGAACGCAGGCTGAGCAAAAAAGTCTGCGTTTTTTTTGTTTTGAAATAAAATATGGAGGAATCCAAGAGAATGAAAAAATCAGCATTAAAAATTGGATTTTGTGTGCTTCTTGCAGCTTTTGCTTCAATGAGTTTTGCACAGGAACGTCCTGCTTGGAGCGGCGTAAAAAGCCCTGAAATCACAAAAATTGAACTGACAAAGGATAATCCGAAAGAAATCACCGTCAGCTTTAATCTTCTGACATCAAACGACGGGGCTGACAAAGGTTCTGTTGATATGATCAGTTCTTCCGGCGAAAAAGTTACGAATGTAGTTGGAAAAACCCGCCGTGAGGCAAAGACAACGACTTTCACTCCGGAAAAAAGCGGCACTTACACTTTTGTCGTTTACGGAGACCGCAAGGGTGAATCATCAAAAATCAAGTCAGCTGAAAAATCATTTTCATTCAGCTATCCGCTGGAAAAGCCGACGCTTTCGCTTCTGAACCTCGGAAACGGAACTGTCTCGGCAAAATGGAATGGCGTTAAGGAAGCTGACGGATATGTTCTTTCTTACACAGATGCTGATGGAAAAAAGGTTTCCCTTCCAAAGACAACATCTTTGACAGCACAGGTAACAGGATTAAAGCCTGGCTCATACTCTGACATGAGTGTAACTGCAACTCGTGGTGCAGAATCTGTTTCCTCAGACGTGATGCACAAACTGATTTTAAAAGACAAGGAAAGAGAGTGGTTCTTTACTGAGTATGGAACTTCCACTGACGAATCTGTAAACACCTGCAAGGTTCTTGATTCCAACAATCTCAAGGTAACCCTCAATTCCTGTACATTTGACGCTGCAAGCGAAAAAATCGCAACTAAGGGCGGAAAATTTACGGCATATTTTGACGGAATTTCCTATTACTACACGGTAATCGATCCTGCAAAAGAAAGTTTTGAGCTTAGTGCAACTGTACACGTTGACTATCACAATCCGATGGCAGACGGCCAGGAAGGATTTGGAATCGTGGCTTACGACAGAATTGGAGAACGTGGTGAGAAAAACGTAATTCCTTTTAACAACAGCGCGGGCGTAATTTCATGGAAGTATACGACTCATGTAAATGGTGCAAAAAAAGAAATAAAAGACGGCCTTGGTGCAAGATTTGTAAGCGGAATTACTCCGGAAGTTCTAAAAAAAGGCGAGACTGCAATCACTGAGAATGCTGTCTGCAAGGCTGACGCATTCAGCTACGATGCGTCATACAAAATCAGAAGTGGAAATTCATATCGAATTACCCTCAAAAAAGACAACACCGGGTATCACGCGATTTACAGGCAGGAAATTCCTTCCGAAGACACTGTTGAAGAATACATAATGTATGATCCGTCTAAACTCACCCAGCTTGATAAAGATCATGTTTACGTTGGATTTGTCGTAGCACGAGGATGCAATGCGACTTTCAGTGATGTCGAGTTTAAGATTACAGATCCAAAAAAGGATCCGCCTGCTCAAGAAGAGCCTCCTGAGCTTGTTCCGCTTGCCGTTTCTGTAGACAGTCCTACAACTTGGTATGACGGAAACTATCCGTTTGCATTTACTTCAAATGCGGAAGGAACCATCAGAATTGAGGCAACGGATGAAATCACTAAAAAAACAAGTGTTCTTGTAAGCGGAGAGACAGTTTCATTTCCTGCAAAGAAAACATCAAAAAAAATCTACTATAAAAAGACGCTTAAAATCTCAAAGACTGGATTTACAAATCTTCAGGTTACATTTACTCCAAAAGACGGATGGAGGCCTGAGCCAAAACAGGTTATCGCACAGTTTAACCGTGAGACAAACAAATATGAGCAGGATTACAAGAGCGTATCAATCCTTCAGTCTGTAATTACAAAATCTTACAAAGGCAAGGAAATTTATGCTTCCAAAGACGGATCGGCTTTCGGCGACGGAACAAAAGCAAATCCTCTTGCAATCGAAGACGCAATTGCTTACTGCAAGCCTGGGCAGACTGTAGTATGAATGGAAGGAACTTATTATCCGACACGAGTCCTCAACATTCAGAAAGGAAACAGCGGTACTGCAAAGGCAAGAAAGTATCTTCGACCTGAAAGCGGAAAGAGAGTTGTTCTTGATATGTCGGCTTTGAACGCAAACGGATATACAGGAGCTGCTTTTGAAATCCGCGGTGATTATTGGACTATCGAAAACATTGACGTAACAAAATCTGCGGAAAATCTCAAGGGAATTCAGGTTTTTGGAAGCTACAACGTCTTGAACATGGTTGACACTTACATGAATGGTGATACTGGAATTCAGATTGCGGGAGCTGCTTCTGATGAACCTTCTCTCTGGCCACATGACAACCTGATTTACGGATGCGAATCGTTTGGAAATGCGGATCCTGCCGAGAACAATGCAGACGGATTTGCGGCAAAACTTACTGCAGGAAGCGGAAACGTGTTCAGAAACTGTGTCGCTCATCACAACGTGGATGACGGCTGGGATCTTTACGCAAAAACGGAAACTGGACCAATCGGAGCGGTTCTTCTTGAAAACTGCATTGCTTACTCAAACGGCCGAAGAATCGATGGTTCAGGTCACGGGGATGGAAACGGATTTAAACTTGGCGGTGAAGGAATTCCTGTAAGACACAGAATTTACAACAGCGTTTCTTTCAATAATGATTTGAACGGAATCACTACAAATTCAAACCCTGCATTGATTGTTGACCACGTGACGACATACGGAAATAAGGCCGGAAACATCGCTATGTACGGAAAGGGCAAGCTTGAGGATAACAAGCGGACTTACGAAACGCACGGAGTTCTCTCTTTAAGAGGTGGAAGCCGCGATAACTCAAACTCAATTGACGGACAGCAGCCTTTCCTTGAGGGAGATGACAATTACTTCTTCAACGGAGCACAGGCAATCAACAAAAGCAAATCTGTTGTTGATGACAGCATTTTCGTAAGCGTTGACTATTCAAAAATCGAGCACGGCCTGAATTCAGACGGAAGCTTCAATCGGCTTTCCCGAAGCAAGGACGGCGTGTTTGAACTTGGAAACCTCTTCAAGCTTAATGAAAAAGCACCGCTTTCTTCGGGTGCAGACTACAACTACAGTGTTCGAGGAAAAAATAAAAAATAACTAGCGAAGCTCCAACGGGATTTTTCCCTGAGGAGCGAATTCTCCGTTCAAGGCTCCAAAAAGTGCCTTGAACGTAAATGGAGAATAGCTGTATCCGAGTAAAATCGTGTCAGCCCACTTAAAATCCAGGACAGGAACTGGTGAAAGCACTGACATGATGATTACCCGCTTTCCGCTGTTTCTAAGTCTTTTCGCAATTGTTGCGCTTCTTTCGTTTGCGACACAGATTATTATCGTGTCATAGTTTTTTGCAAGGGCTTCAAGGTTGTTGCTCATCCAGTCTGTCTGAATCGGACCAAGCTCATAATCATACTTAAACTGATCGCAATCCTGACCGTAACGCTTTTTTCCTTCCTCGAAAAATTCAGGAAACTGATTTTGTCCTGCAAGAAGGATTTTTTCATTTTCTAAAGGCTTGTATGGAAAATTTCCAGTCTTGTAAGCTGCGATTGAGCGGCATGCCTGAGACAGAAAGAATTTTTGGCCTTCCTTGTTTGGAATTTTTTCTTTTAAGGTCTCAATCTCTGGATAAAGAGGAGCCGCATTTCCTGACTTAAAGTAATTGAGTTTTGAGAGAATTACCCTGCGTGCTGCGGTAACGACCATCTTCCTGAAATTGGAGTCAGTCTGCATCAGCGAAAGATTTGAGGTCCATAAATTTTCGTCAAGGCGTGCTGTCGTTGATGATATTACGATGTCGTTTCCCGCTTCGATTGCCATCCTGAAAGCCCTGGAAAGACTTCCCGCGTACATTGTGGCACCATTCATCATCATGTCGTCTGTGATTATCAGTCCTGTGTAGTGAAGCTGTTCCCGCAGTATTTTTGTAAGGAATGTGTGTGAAAGGGACGCCGGCTCTCCGTTAGCAATGATTTTCGGAAAACTCAAGTGGCCGCTCATTATTGCCGGAATGTTTTGGGCGATTAAGTATTTGAATGGAATCAGCTCACGGCTGTCCAAAGTCTGAAAATCTATGTTGATTTGAGGCAGGTTTCCGTGTGAGTCAAGGCTTGTGTCTCCGTGGCCTGGAAAATGCTTTGCTGTTGGAATTACACCTGCGTCGATTGAACCTGCCGTAAAAGAAGCTCCCAGCTGGCCGACGAACTCAGCGTTTTCACCAAAAGAGCGCGGGCCGATTACCGATGAATTGTGGTTTGTGTAGAGGTCGACGGTCGGAGCGAAATTCATGTTTATGCCGAGTGCGCTGATTTCTTTTGAGATGTAGTATCCGCTGTAATATGCGTCCATCGGGTATTGGGATGAACCGATCGCCATGTTTCCTGGAGTGTCGGAAGTGTCTCCCTTTACGTGGCGAATCCATCCGCCTTCTTGATCAGTTGCCACAAACAAAGGAATTTTTAGCTTTCTGGACTGTGCCTTTTGCTGCAGTGCCGTCACTGATTTTGCCACTTGAATCGTGTTGTCCGTATTCCATCCAAAAACTTTTACGCTTCCAAGTCCGCGGTCCAAAACCCATTGATTTAAAAGCACGCTTGGCTCAGCTCCTGCCCATCCAAACATAAAAATCTGGGAGAGAAGTTCCTCATCGCTCATTTTTGAGATTAAGAAATCTGACAGTTCTTCGTTTGGATAGTCGCTCCAGAAATCAGCGTTGTCAGGAATTGAAGAATTCTTTTGTGAAAAAAGATTCAGTGAAACACAAAAAATTGTAAAAACAGTGAGTAACTTTTTCATAGGCAGAGTGGCTAATTATAGCAAAAAATTCATATACATTCCATGATTTTTTTGCTCGAAGGCTGCATTTCAGACTAGACAAATAATATTAATTTTTATAAAATACTAATCACTTTGGCGTCTTACCCAAGTGGTAAGGGAACGGTCTGCAAAACCGTGATGCAACAGTTCGATTCTGTTAGACGCCTTTTGCAAAAAAAATGAGCCTTCAGGCTCCTTTTTTTTTGCCTTACCGGAGCCGTCTTGGCAAAGCCGGGTTCCGTTTCCATATATATTAGGGCTGTCCGTTTTTTCGTGGCAGCCCTGCTTTTTTTAAGGTTGTTTTTAGGCCTTAAGTTCAGGACGGCGGGCAAGGATTTCGTTCAGGACTTTTCCCCGCAATTCTTCAGATTCAAAACCAAGAATTACTTGTGCTCCGTTTTGTCTTAAAATCTCAAGAAATCTTTTGTCTACATTTTCTGTTTCAGGATCATCTTCATAGCTCACGGTTGGAAGGCAGCCGATGTCATCATATTCAATTGCGTAAGTGTCATGAATCACCATTTTGTCATAAACGCCATTGATTTTATAAGAGGCAACGGAGCGGACTGTTATTTCTGTTCCGATTAATGCAACAAGCAAAAATATGATTTCGATGTGCAGCTGAAACGAACGGAACGGAAGCACTGCAATCAGCACCAGACATACGAAAAAAATCAAAATCGGTCGGATTGGAAAGTCATCGGAAAGTTTGAAAACAAGGTTTCCTGCTTTTGAAAGCAGTCTTTTTCTTCTGAATGGAATTGAAATCAAAAGTCCCGCAAAGGCTAGCAGTGCAATTCCCGGTAAGATGAATCTATTCATTTTTTATTCTCCTTTTTAATTATTTTTTTAGCCAAAGTGAAAAAGTTTTTCTTGCTGACTCGAATGCAAGGGGAAGAAGATTCAATTCCTCTTCTGTTCGGACGAAATGAGGTTCCAGTGAAAGCACCTCTGATTTTTCGGTCTTGAATCGTGCATTTTGTGGAAGAGTTGCCTCAAAAAAAAGGTCACACGTCTTGTAAGTTATGCCTTTGTATTCGTAGGTGTTTGGAAAGCTGCATATATAGGAAACAGAAAGTGGTTTTACGCCGATTTCTTCAAGGCACTCCCGAAAACAGGCTTCTTCTGCAGTTTCGTCTGGATCCACAAATCCACCGGGAAGCGCGAGATATCCTTTTCTTGGCTCCTTTGCACGCCTTTCAAAAAGAATTTTTCCTTCGCTGTCTTTTATAATCAGACCGACCGCTGTTGCCACGTTGTTGTAGAGGTCAAATCCGCAGTCTGAGCACAGCCATTTCCGCATGTTTACATTTTTTATGTTTTTTGAGCCGCATGAAGGGCAAAATGTAAAATCATTCATAAAATCCTCAAGTGGATTCTACCGTTTTTTTCTAATAATAACAAATCGTAAAATCACCGATTTTTTTGAATCCACAGTTTGAGTAAAGTTTTTTTGCCTTGTCGTTGCTTGTTTTTACGAAGAGTGAGATTTTCTTTCCTGAGTTTATGTATTTTTCACAAACGTATTCGGTGAGTATTTTTGCAAATTTGTTTCCCCTGTATTCCTTTAATGTAAAAATTCCGCCGAACTGGACATAATTCTCTGATTTTCCGTTTATCGAGAGCTTGGAAACTATTTTTCCGTTGAATTTTAAGACATATACGAGTCCCTTTGACAGTGCTTTATTTAAAATGATTCTGCTTGCCTTTTCATCAATGGAGTTGCCGTTAATTGCGACTTCTTCGCTTTCATATTCTTTTTGAAGAGGAAAAATTTCTTCGTTCATGTCCAGTGTTCCCAAAGAAACCTCAACTTTTTCGGACGAGTCGAGCTCTTTTTTTGAGCAGAATATGGAGGCATCTGTTTTTTCAAGAAGCTCATAGTGAATCTTGCATTTCTGTTTTTTTTCAATGGAAGTCTTGAGGGCAGAAATCATTTCATCTGCTGAATTTTTTTCTCCGATTACGCAGAAGATTTTTTCTTTCGGAAGATTCTGGCAAAATTCACAGAGGGCAATTTTTAAATCGGATTTTTGCTTTTCAGACATCGCAGAAAGATTTGAAAAAAATGGAAGTATCTGGAAGAATCTTGAAACAACTACAATGCCGCTTATTTTTTGAAAATCATCAGTCAGTGCGTAGGCAGAAGAACCTTTTTCCTTGAGTTTTGAAAGGAGAGGAACGCATCTGTTTTCGTGGTTGATTAAAAAGCGTTCGATTTCGGTATATCTTTCTTGTGCGACGCGTATAACTTTCATTTCGTGTGGAATTATATCGAATCTGTCGGCAAAAGTTAAGGAAGTCAGTCGTCCATGATTTTTCGTGCAGGCTATCGGTTTTTGACGGCTTTTAAAAATTGTATCCCATATATTTGAATAAAATTGATTTTTCCTTTATTGTTAGCGTATTGCAAGGAGTTCTTATGACAATCAATCCACAGAAAATGGTAAAAATCCATTACACTTTAAAAGATAAAGACGGAAATCAGCTTGATACATCTCTCGGTGGTGAGCCTTTGGAGTACATGCAGGGAATCGGCGCAATAATTCCTGGACTTGAGCGTGCTCTTGAGGGAAAAAATCCTGGAGAAAAAATTCATGCCGAAATCGAGCCAAAAGATGCCTACGGTGAGTATGATGAGGCTTTGGTTGCAGAAGTTCCACGTTCTCAGTTTGATGCAAAATTTGAAATCGAAGTTGGACAGCAGTTTCAGGCAGACACGGCTACAGGCCCGATGATTGTAAAAGTAACGAAGGTTGATGATGAAAAAATCACCGTTGATGGAAACCATGAGCTTGCAGGCCAAAAACTGTTTTTTGATGTTGAGATAATCGACGTGCGCGATGCAACTGAAGAAGAGCTTGAGCCTTATCTTCAGAGTTCTGGCGGCTGCGGTGGTTGTGGCGGAGGCTGCTCAGGAGGTTGCTCAAGCTGTGGCGGCTGTTCAGGCGAGTGCTAAAAAATAAATTTTCCATACCGCGTGACAAAAAACTCGATTTGATGTATTTTATTGGCAGGAATTTTTCTTAAAATAGTTTTAAAACTTGAGGAGAAAACTCCTTATTTTAAGCGGGGTGAATCTCCGTATTGCAGAAAATCAATATAAGCTAATATAAGAACATCGAGAGAGTTTAGCAAATCGGAGAGGGTTTGCGAAAAACCAATGCAGAGATTGCATTGGTTTTTTTGCCATTTTGCTTTTTCGTTGTGATAAACTTTTGCTATCATGAAAATCAATAAAACTAAAACCATAAAACAGCTTCATAATTAGCTTTTATTTTTAACCAGAATGAGTTATCTTTTAAAGAGAGTCAGTCTTATCGGTGAGTTATTTATCTTAAGCTTTTTTGGAGCCACTTATGGAATTTTCTGATGCCATAAAAACACGAAAAAAGTCAGAATCTGCTGACGGAGTAAAAATCAAGTTTCTTGTGGGGATAATGATTGCCTCACTGTGCGTAATGCTTTTCATCACGACAATGAGCGTTTACAGGGTAAAACTTCGTTATGCAGAGATTAGTTCGGCGACAAATATTTATGTAACGGCACGAGACTCAATCGAGGAATTGCTTAACCGGTCAGATTTTCTTACTGAGCAGTCCAGACTTTACATAATGACTGCGGATTCTAGTTATGCAAATGCGTATTGTTACGAGATAGAAGTTGCCCACAGA
>JAEEGL010046841.1_pt1 | contig 22999 bp, 20 predicted proteins | sample 9134231 | NCBI WGS metagenome assembly JAEEGL01 (sample SAMN16246548, study PRJNA631951) | gut metagenome | biome: gut microbiome; feature: rumen; material: fiber-attached | host: Bos | place: Iran: Karaj | collected 2018-10
AGCAGGCTGCTTGCTGGCCGTGATAACCTGATCGGTACGGCGCAACAAGTCGAAAGCTTCTTTATAGAAGTTTTCTTTGTAATACAGGGCCGTAGCTTTTACGGCGCACTCTACCCCCTGTCGAATCTGCCCTTTGTTGGCATAGTCGCTAAAGGCTTGGATGTACAAAGAACGAGCAGAAGCAATGTTCTTTTTGGGGTCAACGGCCTCAGCACGTTTCTGGAGGTCGCTTTTCTGTGCCTCCTGTGCGCTGACGAAAGCGCAGCATAGGAATAGGTTAATGAAAAAGATAAATACTTTTTTGTTCATAGCTCAATGTGTAATTATTTTCAAGTGCAAAAGTAATCAATATTTTGTTATTCTCCAAGTTTTTAGGATGATTTCTAATTGACTTACATCAAGAATACTGCGTTTTTGCCAAAAAAGCCTAAATATCAGTAAGTTGTCTAAGAAAGAAGGAGTACCTTTGCAGCGCAAAAAATAAAGTAGAAAGTATTTACTTCAATACGTGTATTAATTTTTAAAGCATTATGGCAGAAAAGAAAGCAACAACAAAGAAGGCTACTGAGACAAAGGCTACAGCAGCTAAGAAGACCGAAACCGTGAAGAAGACTGCAACAAAGGCAGTAAAGGCTACTCTCGCAGTGAATGCTGAGAACGCTGGTTTCAAGGCAGGAGATGTTTATCAGGCATTAGCAGCAGCAGAGAAGGCTCTCTCTGTGAAAGAGATTGCAAAGGCTGCAAATATTTCTGAGGAGGAGACCCTGCTCGGTCTTGGCTGGCTCTTCAAGGAGGGCAAGCTCGTGAGCGCTGAGGATAAGGTTACATTGGCCTAATCAAAAAACAACAATAAAAAAAGGTCGGTAACATAAACTTACCGACCTTTTTTAATGAATGGCATACGACAGGCAAATACTTCAGATATTGAGCGACGTAGGGGAGTTAGGAATAGGTGTGCAGCACTTGGCAAAGCATGTCTATAATATGAACTGTACGTTCTTTTTTCAACCTGACCTGGAGGAGATACGCAACTATGTGCGGAAGTATCTGCTTCGTAATTCCAAGTCGGCACAGTCGCTGATAGAGAGGACAGAGCGTCGCGGCTACTATCGGCTGAACAAGAACAGTGCCGACGCCCGCCAGCTGATGCTGGAATTCAGAAATACAAGAATACAAGAAGTAGCTGAAGACAAAGAGGAGAAGCCGCAGACCGACTTCTCGCTGAGTTTGTTTGACTGAAACTAATGTCTTGTCTCCCGCCAGACGGTTTCGTAGAGGCTGAGCAGTTGGTCGGCCGTGTATTTCCAGGAGAAAAGTTTTGCCCTTTGCAGTCCCATTTCCACCTGTTGATGGTAGAACGCTGTGTCGTTCTCCAATCTGAGCAGTTGTTCGCAAATCTCGTCGGCACTCTCCGGGTTGACGAGAATGGCGTCGGGACCCGCAATCTCTGGCATGGACGAGGTGTTGGAAGTAACGACAGGTGTGCCACAGGCCATAGCTTCGAGCAGGGGAATGCCAAAACTTTCACGAAGTGAGGTGTAGAGGAAAGCAAAAGCGGCACTATAGACGTAAGGAAGGTCGGTATTGACAATATAACCGGGCATCTCGATGTGACTTAAAATATTCTCAATATGATTGCGCTCGATGATGTTGTTCAGGTAATGGCGGTCAAGGTCGGCCATCAGCAGTTTACGCTTCACGCTGGAACGTTCTAAGTATTTGGAGTATGCAATGAGTGTCCGTTCGGTGTTCTTTTTGGGATCCGTGTTGCCAAGGAAAAAGAGGTACCCCCGTTCGGCCATATACTTGGCAAATACACAGTCGGTATCCTCCATCGGACGGAACCAGCTGTTATAGCCGTTGTAAATCATTGCCACCTGCTTGCGTGGCAGCCCTAATTTGCTGATAATATTATTCTGCTCAAATTCCGAGACGGTGATGATGCGCCGGCATTTCTTCAGAATACGCGGAACCACCATTCTGCGGTAAAACCAGCCCAAGTTCTGGTAGAGCGACTTGTTTTGCTTGTCGCGTGGCTCCAGGAAGATAATGTCGTGGAGTGTCAGTATCATCGGGATGTCACAGCGGATGGGAGCCGTGTTGCTGGTACAGTGCAGCAGTTCGACACCGACCTCGCTGGCAACTTTCGGCAGTGATACCTGTTCCCAGGTGGGGTAGAAGTTTCCTTCAATCTCGATGATATGTACATTCGATGTGTCCTCCAGACATCTGTCGGGACCGGGTGCCACAAAAATGTAATACTCGTTTCTGTGGTCCATCTTCTGCAACTCAATAATCTCTTGCAGTACCACATAGTCCATGCCATGCTTGTTCTTGCGGAAAATGCGCTGGGCTTCAATACCAATTCTCATAACAGTCTTTTTATAATTTTAGCTGGTACTCCGGCGACGACACAACCGTCGGGGACATCCTTGGTAACTACGGCTCCTGCTGCAATTACACTGTGGCAACCGATGCTCACATTTGGCAGTATGACAGCGTTGGCCCCTATCCATACATCATCGCCAATGACGACTTGTCCTGTGGACACTCCTTGTTCGTCAATACGTTTGCCAGGCTCGCTGAAATTGTGGTTCAAAGCTGTCACCGTGATGCCTTGGGCTAAATTGACATGATTGCCGATGGTAACAGGTCCGATAATCGTGTTGTGCAGTCCGACACGGGTATAGTCACCGATAATGACATCGCCCACAGCGTTGTTGATGCAGCAGAACGATTCCACTACACTATGCTGCCCCAGTGAAAAGCGGCGGTAGGGTGGGGTATCCATCCTGACAGAGCGGTATATCTTCGCCCCCCGTCCCCGATGCTGATAGAGCGGAGCCAACAGCCGCACATACCATCTTGGCCGTGCATTGCGCTGGTTCATAATAAGCCAGTCCAATAGACGTTTCAGCTGCGGACTGTCTTTCAGCTTCTGGCGTATGTCATCTGTGTTCATATTTCGTCCTTTAGTACGATATTGATTACTATTTCCATTTGGTGCCTCCATGAAAGGTCTTGTATGGAATTTCTTATTTCCTGAGTATTTATTGATAGTTGTCGATAGAAATCTATTATCTCGTTGATATTGACAGGGCTTTCATCAGCAGGAGCTTTCAGCACGTATGGCCTTTTGTCGAAATCGCTATCAGTTTCTGAATAGACGAAAGGAATACCTCGGGCCGCATATTCTCTGTTTTTCAGGGTTTTTATCTTCTGGATGCCCACCCGATGGCGACCTAAGCTGCCAATTCCAAAGTCGCACAGGTTGAAAATTGCATCCAACTCCTCACCGTGCTTCTTTCCGTGTAGTATGACATATTGCTCCATTTTGTGGTCGGCAATAAGTTGTTTGAACGCAGCTTCGCCTTCGGCTGAATAGAAGTAACCGACGACGTGAAATTTGACGATATATTCTTGTGGCTTTGAATAGTATTCAGCAAGTCCTTTGACGAGTCTGTCAAATCCATGCCATCTGTGAATCTCAGCCACTCCAATGAGGTTCAGTTCTTTGGTGGTGTCATTCGTTGTTGATTTCATCTTGACACTGTCAAAATCTATTCCGTTGGAGATTTTGATGGTTCGTTGTCCAAAGATTTGATCATAGTCGGAGAATGTCACGATGGCATTCAAATAACCAGCCAGGCGATTTCTGAAAATCCTGTCTTGGAATATCTGCTTGCTCATTCCTTGTGCCTTGTATTCAGCATCATACGGATAGGTAGGTATTTCCATAACCACCTTCATGCCGGCTCGTTTCATGTTCTTCACCATCCTAATTGTAAAGGGATTCGCGTTGTGGTTGGAACGAATATATACGAACTGAATATGGTGATCTATGGCATATTTTACAATGGGTGAAAAATCTATGCGCTTTCGGATTTTACTCATAATCCCGTTCCCATAGTCAGCAATGACAGTGCTGTCCACCATCCTTCTTTTAGAGCAAGTTTCATCCATATAGCACAGATGGACTTCCATGCCACATGCTTTCAACGCATTAACCTGATATGAGATTTTTTTACTAATCCCATTGCTTGGGTCAAAGCCGTGAAAGATAAGGAACAGTGTCTTTGTCATAGATTGTTGATATTGAATTTTTGTGCTAAGGTAGCTATTTTTTTGTAATCTTCCAAATAATACGGTACTTTTTTGCGTTATTCAAATAAAATTTGTACATTTGCATCCGAATATGTTTGAATCATTCTGTGAATACTCGGAAATATAGTATTGTTTATTGTACGCCAGCACTTTATTCTGCAGGAGGAACGGAGCGCGTTGTTACGATGAAAGCAAATTTCTTTGCTGAGTCATTGGGATATGATGTGTCAATCATTTTGACGGAAGGTTATGGTATGCCTCCGTTCTTCCCTCTTTCAGAAAAGGTACACGTAATAAACCTTAACCTCGGATTTGAAGAGTTGTGGGAAAAGCCCTTCTGGGTGAAAGTGTTGTTGTATTTGAAGAAACAGTATCGATATAAAAAAAGGCTTCGAGCAGAACTGATTCGTATCAGTCCGGATATAACAATAAGCACCCTACGTCGTGAAATCAATTTTATAAATGGTATTGACGATGGTAGTGTTAAGATTGGTGAGCTTCATTTGAGCAGAGCAGACTTTAGAGGATCCAGTAGCGGAAACCCAAATGTGTTGAGCAAATGGTTCCATGCATGGTGGAGACGGAGGGCGGTTGCTTCTTTGAGAAAGCTTGGAAAGTTTGTTACATTAACAGATAAAGCTATGTCGGAGTGGCCTGAATTGAGTAATACTTTAATGATTCCAGACCCGTTGCCATTAGATGTGAAAGTCCAATCCACTCAGCAGAAATCAAAGCGGGTTATAGCCATAGGTCGTTATGCGTACGAGAAAGGATATGATTTGTTGCTACGTGCATGGGAATTAGTAGAAAAGCGATATCCAGATTGGTCTTTGGATGTTTTTGGTATGGGAAATAGGCAACCTTATGAGCAACTTTTGACAGAATTGAATCTAAACGCTGAACAATGCAGACTTCATGGAGTTTTGTCTGATGTCAAGAAAGAATACCCAAATGCTTCTCTTCTTGTATTACCTTCCCGTACTGAAGGCTTTGGGTTAGTATTATTAGAGGCAATGGCATTTGGGGTGCCTGTTGTCGCCTTTGATTGCGGCAGTGGCCCCAGTTCCATAATCTCTGATGGCGATAATGGTTTTTTGGTGCGGCCTTTCGACATAAAGGGCTTTGCAGAAAAAATGATGCAGCTAATGGAGAATGGTGGTCTACGGAGAACCATGGGAAGTAATGGTGTTCAGAAAGCCCAGCAATACTCAATTGATAAAATTGGGCTTCAATGGAAACAATTGTTTGATGATTTGATGCAAAATGGGATATGATGTCACCATAGGGATTCCCGTCTTTCGGTCAGAGACTTATATCCGACAAGCTTTGGAAAGTGCATTGGCCCAATCATATCCGTCTATTGAATACTTGATCGTTGATGATTGTGGAGGCGATAACTCCATAGCAATTGTTCAGGATATACGCCAAAATCATCCGAGAGGCAACCATATACGTGTTTTATCTAATCCTGAAAATCGTGGAGTCTCAGCTGCCCGGAACTTGATAATAAATGAGGCCCGAGGTGATTATCTGTATTTCATGGATTCTGATGACTTGATAGCTGACAGCACGATAGATTTGTTGATGCAGAACATACGTCAATATCAAGCTGAAATTGCTTTTGGCTCATACGAGAAAACAGATGTTTCTGGAGAGAAGACTATATACCAATATCCTTCCCTTCACTTGCTGGAAGAAGACGGCCTTGCTTCATTTGCATATAGGAAGTATGGTGGTATTCATGCTTCTGCCTGCAATTTCCTGGTCAAAGTCTCTTTGCTACGTAAACATCTTCTCTATTTTATTGATACCAATTATTGGGAAGACATGGCGTTTATGTTTGATTTGGTGCCATTCGTCTCACGTGCTGTTCTCTTGCCAAATATTACTTATTTCTATCATTGTCACGAGGACTCTCTTTCTCAGTATCAAAAACGCAAGATCATCCCAAAGGATGAAATTATGAAAAACGTGATGACCGTGAATTATCTGAAAGAGTCTACTCGTATTTTATATAATAAGGTGTATTTCGCTAATCGATGTCTCATTATTGTTATGACAGATTTTTATATGGCTTGCCATATATTGAAAAGGATACATTCAATAGTTCCCGCTGTATCTGGGGCAGAAATAAAGTCAATGATGTCACATCCGGCTTCATTTCGTCAAATATGCTCATTTCGTCAGGCTCGCATTAAAAACTTAATGATTTACTTTATGGGCAAACTTCCTATACCGTTGTGTGTTTTGGTTATATGGATAGTTGGAAAAATAAAAAAGTTGATATAAAATTTGGAGGAATGCAAAAAAATGCTTATCTTCGCAGTCTGAATGTAAAAGGATGAGCTTATGTCCAAATGGTATGAAAAATATCTGTCAATTTATGGCAAGCCGTTCAGCGAAGTTCCACAAGAGGTTGTTGATGGGACAAGGGAGCGTCTTGCAGCGTTACAAAGTGATCATCCAATTGCCTCAATCGTTGTCATAGGCTATAATGAGGAAACTCATTTGCAGGCTTGCCTCTGGGCCATTAGTGAGATAAAGTGTAAGTATCCAGTAGAGATAATAGGTGTCGATAACGATTCAAAAGACCGTACGGCTGAGATTTACGAGAAATCAGGAATCCCCTATTTTACAGAATACCAACATTCCTGTGGCTATGCTCGCCGTTGTGGCTTGCAGCATGCCAAAGGCAAATACTATTTCGATGTGGACAGCGATACTCTTTACCCGCCGATGTATTATGAACTGATGCTGGAGCAACTGATGAAACCTGGCGTGGTGGCGGTCTCTGCTACTTGGAGCTATTTCCCTGATGCTAATCATAGCAAGTTGGGACTCAAATTGTTTGAGTTATGCCGTGATCTCTTTCTTTGGGTTCAGCATTTCAACCGTCCGGAGTTGAGCGTTCGAGGTTTGGTCTTTGCTTACAATGCCGACTACGGCCGTAAAGAAGAATATCGTGTAGATATTATTCGTGGCGAAGACGGCTCGATGGCCTTGTCACTGAAGAAATATGGTAAGATAAAGTTTGTCCGTGACCGCCGATGCCGTGCCATTACTGGCTATGGTACTGTTGGCAACCAGTCTATGTGGCAGAGTTTCATTCACCATGTGAAAGTCCAGGGTAGGGGCCTTTCGAGAATTTTCTCCAAGAAAGAGCATTATGAGGATAGTGAAGATAACCTTGTAAAACCTAAATCATGAGAATTCTATATTTTCACAGTGCCTGGGCTATCTGGGGCGGTTTGGAACGTGTCCTGATAGATAAAATGAACTATTTGGCCGATGCTGAAAGGTATAAGATTTTTACCATAACGTATGATCAAGGGACAAACCCTATTCCGTTTCCTTTAAATCCTAAAATCGTTCATCGTGATCTGAATGTTTTGCTTTATCACCATTATAGCTATCATGGCTATAAGAAATATTATTACAAGTATAAACTTCAAAGGATTTTGATTAAACGTCTTCAGTCTGAAATTAGGGAGATAATTCCAGATGTCATAGTATGCCCTCGTGCTGATATGTTGGACTATATTCTCAAAGCAAAAGGTAATATACCATTGATTTTTGAATCTCATAGCTCATATAAATGGATCGCTATGGAGAAAAAAGGACTTGTGTGGTTCTTTAAACAGTGTTATTATAATAGATTGGTTAAGAAAGTTCAAATGGTTGTTGCACTTACCGAGGGTGATGCCATAGAATGGCGAAAGGTTACGAACCATGTAAGTGTGATACCCAATGTCGTCAATCTTAATCATAGTGGACAATATAGTAATTGTCAGTCTAAATCTGTCATTTTTGTAGGCAGATTGTCCTTACAGAAAGATGTACATAGTCTTTTGCGAATATGGTCTATAGTTCATAAGCGTTTTCCTGAATGGCAATTACATATTTTCGGTAATCGTGGGGATGAAACAGAATCTATATTTCATGCTGTAGAAGGAATAGATGCGAATATTTCGATTCATGAACCAACTTCTCTGATATTCGATAAGTATATAGAAAGTTCTATGCTATTATTAACTTCTCTTTACGAACCGTTTGGATTAGTGCTGCCCGAAGCTATGAGTTGTGGATTGCCAGTGGTAGCTTTTGATTGCCCTTATGGTCCGGCAGACATTATTACACATGGTGTTGACGGTTTCCTCGTTCGTAATAGAAATATAAATGAGTTTGTAGAGAAAGTATGTCTGTTAATTGATAATCAAGAGTTGCGTATCAAGATGGGAAAAGCTGGAATCGTTTCGTCTCAAAGATATGCAGCTCACCTTATTATGCCTCTTTGGAAACAACTATTTGAACAATATAAGAAAAATGAATAATCCTTTAGTCTCAGTAGGTATTCCTGTTTATAACGTAGAACCTTATATAGAGAAATGTCTTTTATCAGTATTAAATCAGACCTATCAGAATTTGGAAATCCTTGTGGTTGATGATTTAGGTACAGATAACTCTATGCAAATTGTAGAAGATTTGAAGAAATCTCACACATTAGGAGATTGTGTCAAAATTATTCGACATCCAATGAACAAAGGACTTGGAGAAGCAAGGAATACTGTGATTGATAAAGCGGGAGGCAAATATTTATGTTTTGTTGATTCTGACGATTTTATTGAACCGGAGACCATAGATATTTTGTTGAAGGAGGCTGAAGCTTATGATACAGATGCGGTGTTTGCTTCATCCCGAAAAGTAGTCTACGGAACAAATGAGGAAGAACCTACGTTCGTTTATAAAAAAAAGGAAGTGCTTGTTGGTAAGGATGTTTTTGCGAATTACTTATGCCAAGATCTTCGCTGGCACATTGGTATTAATGCGTGGAATATATTATTCAAACTCGATTTTTTGCTGAAGAAAAATCTTCGTTTTGCTGCCAGAAAAGACGAAGATGCCTTGTTCCTTTCTGATTTCTATTCTGAAATAGAACGGGCGGTATTGTTGCCCAATATTACCTATAATTATGTTCTCAGACCAGGGTCAATCATGGGTAATCAATTTCGTGATAATATCCCTACGGCAGAAATTAGGGAGCGCTTCAAAACCGATGCCAAAATGACAGAAAGATGTGCCCGCTTAAGAGGACGTTCTTTCTATGATGTCCATTGTGCAAGAGTAATGAAGCATAAGTTCCGTGCTGTCTGTGTTGCTATCAGACATCGTCATCGTTTTACGGAACCCTTGTCTAACAACGAAATCTGCCAAGAACTTAGTCATCCTGCAACATGGTCTGAAATATGGCATTTCAAACGCTATCGTGGATTCCATATTTTCTTTTATGCTGTTAGCAAGCTGCCTGATGCAGTTTGCGTCGCTATCTGCCAATTGGTGGGTAAGGCTATGAAGTGGATATAGCCGTGTAGCCTATTAGATTTCAAATGATGACTTGTTGGGAAATTTCTTTTCAAATACGATTGGTAGAGCTTTCTTTAAGAATTCATAATCTTCCTCATTGCAGAATGTGCTGTCATTGAGGCAGATGGAAATACATTTTTCTTTCATCATCGTACTCTCTATATCTTTCAGAACCTTTTTATTGAACAGGAAAAAGAATGCTCTGCTTCTTCTCATCGGATAAAACTTGTTAGATGCAAACTGCCAATAGCGGAAAAGATACTGATTGGCAGAGACATCTGTTCTGAATCTTGTTGAGGTATCATTCAGAAAGTCTCCTTCTTTTTCCCAAACATCATCAATCGTGGATTTCAGGAAGGCGTGTTCTGTGTGGTAATTGGAAAATCCAATAAATAATCTTTGTTTGGCTAATATACAACTCATGAGGAGTCCTTTGATGCCAAGATGTGGCCCAAACCACCTTTTGGGTGATTGTAGTACAGTATTCCATCTGTTAAAATGGCGGTTTAATAGGCCAATGTCTGTTAGTTGGACTATCGTAATCCCAAATCTGTCTTCTTTGGTGTAAATTGGAACATTGAAGCACGTTTCTTGGTTGCAGTCACAAGGTAAACCATTTTTGAAATAATATTCCGGCTTGACGGGTTTATTCAGAAATAAATCGTCATTAAAATAGACGAAATGTTCAGATAGTCCCTTTATCCTGTTTATAAAGGTCTCAATTACGCCAGAGTTGAATGTAGGAAGATATTCTTGGGGTATATAGTCCGCATGCTCTACTAGTTCCAATTTGGGACAATCTTGGTTTATCCATTCAGGAAATTTCCCGTTGGTAACAAGAAATATTTTATGTACCCATGGGGCATAGGTCTCCACAGCTCGAAACCAATATCTGAATGTGTCGTGATCACGGAACCGTGCTTTATCCTTTCCAAATGTTGCTTTCGGACTATATTGGGCGTAGTCTTCTTGCCACTTTGGGTCATTTGAGTCTACCCATAAAACAACAAAGTCGATATTCATTTCCATATTATTTGTAATTATATTGTGATGTATGAGGTTATATAAGATTCTCGAATAATTCTTTCCATTGTTTCATAATGGCATCTGCATCAAACAGTTTGGCATGCTTTATACACTCATGAGAGAGTTTTTTCCTGAGATTTTCATTCTCCATTAATAAACTAAGTCTCTCCGCAAAAAGATCAATATTGCCATTTTCAATTAAGAATCCACATTGATTATCTATTATAATGTTGGCTGGACCGTATGGACAATTAAATGCGATACTTGGAACACCATGCATCATGGCTTCTAAAATAGCCAAAGAGAATCCTTCAAAATGGGACGTAACGACACAGATAGAACTTCTTGCATATTCCTTACTGATGTTGTTTGTCAATCCTTTTAAAGTGATTTTTCTAACATGGTTATTTTTGATGATGCTTGTTAGCTCGTCTTTCAAGTGTCCCTCACCAAAGATGTCTAACTGCCAGTCTGGGTGCTTTGAGGATACAATTTGCCAAATGCTTATGAGCCTTTCAAATCCTTTCTCTTCCCTTAAACGTCCAACAGCAATAACTCTTTTGTTCTGGCATGTGCTTTTTCCTGACATTGTAAGACAGGAATAATTGGGAATTACTTCTACTTGTTTCGCTTTTTTCCATTGATCTTTTCCTTCAGGAGTGAGTGAAATTATTAAATCTGCGTTATTCTCTATGAATCGGAAATAGTGATACTTGGTAAATAGTTTTGAGATCAAAGAACCATTATAAATACTAGATTCGATGAGTGATCTTGGTTCATGACACTCTATTATTTTTTTTGCTTTTGTTGGAATTGAACATACCAAGTCCCCCTTAGAATAGCTGACCCCCACAACGATGTCTGGTCCAATGGTGTGAATAGTGCTGTATAATGCCTTTCGCATGCGATGATTTATGATCATTTTTATCCAAAGACGTCTGGGATACTTGTAACGATATTGCCTATGGTATGGTATTTCAAGGTTGATTTGATGGATTCGATTGGATAGTGGATAAAAATTAGAGGCATTATGATGCTGAAAAAGAGTGATAATATATACATCATAAGCAAAGTGTTCTGTAAAATAGTTGGCTTTGTCTGTGATGATTCTTTCTGCCCCACCATTTTTCTCTAAGCTGGGTAATACATATGCAATTTTCATTATTTTTCAAAAGGCCTCCTTAACCTATAGGCATAGCATGAAACATATTATTTGAATGTTATATCTTGAACGAAGACTTTTAGGGGGACTTCTTTTCAAAAAACTGTTGTAACTTCATATTGATGTATGTAAAGTTTTTATCTGCGCAGAGTTAGTTGTTTTCATTGTCTTCTTTTTGTTAATAAATTGTCGATATGTTGGAAGAATTAAGTCGTCAAAAATCATACCGTAGAGATATCTAAGAAAGACAAGCAACATGGGAAAATGCTTGAAGAGGAAAAAGTAAACTCTTTGTCTGGCATTGTCTTTGAATGCCATGTCAGGAGCCAATTCTTTTATGAATCTTAATGTTTTTTTCTTTTCAGAAAATGGGCATTCATCTTGAGAAATGAGATAAATGACCCACGTCAGACGCATGAACATATCGTTCTTAAATTTCTTAAGAAGCTGAGGCGAATGGCATAAACTTGATAGTTGCCATGTCTTGACAATAGCAATGCCGAAATCGTATGATTTATATAAATTGAAATAAGCAGTTGCTGACCCAGCTCTTTGTCTGTAGATATTCAGTAGTTGGGAAGTCCTAATGCATCTTTTTGCTTTAAGATAACATTCATTTGTAAATGGTACGTCTTGATACTTGATACGTGGGTAAAAAGAAATGTGGTTGCTTGTAAGGAAATCTTTTCTGAAAAGGCTACGCCATACGTAACACTCGCGTGGATTAAGTTCCTCTATGAATAATTTCTCACCAGTCAACTCTCTGGTCGTAATGTTGTCTTGTCGCTGGTGCTTGTAGTTGGCTATCTCATCATTGTCCATTCTCAGAAAGTTTGCAACAACGATGTCTGCTTTTGTGTCGAGTGCCAGCTTTAATAGTGAGGGAACACTGTTTTCTATGAGCAGGTCATCAGAGTCGGGCATGAGGATATACTCTCCTTTGGCTACTGCAATGCCGTTGTTGCGTGCTGCGGACAACCCTTGGTTCTCCTGATTGATGACCGTGACATTATCGTGATTGCCAATGATATCGGCAATCACTTCCATACTTCTGTCTTCAGTGCCATCATTGACAATAATGACTTCAAAGTCCGAATCATCCAAGCCTTGTCTGAAAATGCTTTCAATGCAAGGCCGAATATATTCTTCTACGTTGTAGACAGGAACTATGATAGATAGTTTAGTCATGATGGCTTACTGAATATTGATCCTTAGTTGTTTTTATGGTGCAAAGATATAAAAGATTATTGAATAATCAAATTATTTGATGGCTAAATCTTCCTAAAAGTGCAGGAAAATGATGTTTACCAAGTAGAATGACGGGATAGAGCAGGGCTGTTATGAGGATAGCCAGCGATATGGCCTCATACCACTGATAGCAGATGGTGCCGTTGATATGGAACAGATGCTCAAAGATAAAGTTGGCGATGGTGATGAGGACAATGTGGAGACCTATAATCGCTAAAGTGCCAATGGAGAGGTTGGTGATGATAGCTGAACGAAAATTGTTTAAGAGCTTGCAGCCATATAGTACACCAAATAGGAATGCGATGTTGACGGGGTAGAACAGGATGATATGCAACAGATGCTGACCTGTGAAAAAAGCATGCAGATGCCAGGCAAATAGTAGGATGCTGACATACAAACATGAGATGCAACCAACGAAATCGAGCCAAGGTTTAGCCTCTCTGAAAAGTTGGCGTTGCCCCATGACGTATCCTATATAATAATAAGGTAGATTGCGCATCAGTCCCATTGGGGTTAGGTTGGGGGCAAAGTACCAGTATTTGTTAGCAGCGTAGAGGACGAAGGAAACTATACAGAGTGTAATCATAATGTAATGTTGATGTCTCGTTCTCCGGCATAGGTCAATGGTGATGTGCATGATGAGGATGGCTGGCAGATACCACAGCGGCCCGTCCAATGGCTCTGCGAAAGCATTTTCATGTTGTAGCAGTATTGTTCCGATGATAGGCCGCATGGCTGCAAAGAAGTCTGGCATATTACCATTGGCAAGATAGTATTTCAGCAGCCAATAGGGATAGATGATGGCATTATATAATATATAAGGTATAATCAGCCCGTACCAATATTTCCGCCAATTCTCCTTGTCACTTCCACGGTCTTTTTTCAGATAGCCGGAGATGAAGAAGAAGATGACGATGATGACCGCCTGCAGATAGCGGTAGTAGAACCACTCCTGCGATTGTGGCAAATGGCAAAAGACTACCGTGCAAGCTGCCAGTGCTTTCGCCCAGTCAATCCAGTTGATACGCTCTTTCATATTGCAAAAGTAATATTTTCTGCTCAAACAGCCAAGAGTTCCAGCTTTTTTTGTTACTTTTGCAGCAGATATGGCAAGACAAAGAATAGAATATATCGATGCGATGCGGGGATTCACGATGATTCTCGTGGTCTTTTCCCATATCTGCCACTTCTGTCTGGGTGATTCCACGATGGGGTTCAATCGCATCTTCTTCCTGTTTCGCCTGCCTTGCTTTTTCTTCATCAGCGGCTGGCTGTTCGAGCCAGTTGCCAGCCGTCCGTTCCTGCCCAATGTGCGGCATAAGTTCATGGTGCAGATAGTGCCTACGTTCATTTTCCTGCTGTTGCTGGCACCGCCACCAGAGTTCTTTCACCAGTTAGGAACGCTGAAGGGTGGCTATTGGTTTACTTTTGCACTCTTCGAGTTCTTTGTGATTTATATGCTTTTCGAGCGAACTGGCTGTTGGTGGAGTGGGGTGCTGACGCTGGTGCTGTCAGTGGCGGCTTTTAGCTACGACGCTGTCCGTCATCAGTTCCTGTCGTCGCCCCATAACCATCTGGTGGGTAGTCTGGCTATTACCGATGTGCTGGGCTTTCTGAGTTTCCCCTTGTGGCGCTACTTCCTATTTTTCTTCATTGGTGCAATGGTGCGGCGTTATTTTGACCGCTTTCTCCTGTTTACAGATAAGACGTGGGTTATTCTGACGATTACCATAGGTTTCTTTGCCATAGCCTCAACTGATCATCCTGCAAGTCCAGTGTTAGAATATCTGCGGTTTAATGTGGGTGGCATCTTGGGTATGTTTATGGTGTTCACCCTTTTCCGCTTGCTGTACTCTTCCCGCCTCTTACCTCGTACCTCTTATTCCCCTTTAATATATATAGGTACGCGTACATTAGATATATATCTGTTGCACTACTTCTTCCTGCCACGTTTCCTGTTGCCATACGGTGAACAGTTGGCTGCCTACGATAGCCGTCTGTTGGAGTTCCTGGTTGCTATGGCTTTGGCCTTGGTGGTGCTTGCTCTCAGTTTACTGGCCAGCTATGTCATTCGCCTAAGTCCCTTCTTAGGACACTACTTGTTTGGCGTAAAATACGCTGATAAGCATTAAATGCAGCCATTCTACAGATAAAAAATGCAAAATGGCTTGTACATATCGCCATAAATGACTATCTTTGTGCGCTAAATAATTGAGCAGAATGATATACATATCCATTGTGTTGTCAGCTTATAACCATGAGAAGAGCATTCTCCAGTGCCTTGACTCCATCATAGCCCAGGAGAATGCCGACATGCAGATAGAGTGCATAGTGGTTGACGACTGCTCAACTGATGATACCTTGGGGATTATCCGCAAGCGGGTAGGAGGGTATAAGGGCAATATTGTGTTCCGTATTTATCGTCATCAGACCCATCACGGACTTTCGCGAACCCGTAATACTGGGCTGCAACGCGCCCAAGGCTACTATGTGATGTTTGTCAATGGTGTGGACCAGTTGCGTAATGGTTGTATTGATACCTACATGGTGAACTTGATGCGCCATTGGGATGTTGATGTCATTGCCGGCAATGTTTATAACGTCTGCCTCCAGCGCAATTTGTTTAGTACGCTCGACAGTGCCTTGGCTCTTCGAGGCAAGGGCGACGTGATATGCCACGAGTTGCTGCGCAATCATTTATACCTTTATGCTAACAACAAGCTCGTCCGCAGAGAGGTGCTGACTGCCAATCTGATAACATTCGACGAGAGAATGGAGTATGGCGATATTCAGTGGACTTTCACGTTGTTCTCTAACATTTCGTCTGTTGTCTTGCTGCCCGACATCACTTACGAGTATGGTAGGCGTGAGACTGGTGCCATCGGCCAGACGCTGAAATGGGTGAATATGTTCTTAGCCAGCTATACGGCTACTTGTGAGAACCTGCTCGACAAGGCACCACGTCCTGAGAGTTCGGACAATGGCTACTATCAGGCGCATCATCTTTTCGTCTATGGCCTGCTGACTCATGCTAACCGGCTGATAGAGGAGTATGCGGTCAATAGCCAGGTGAGACGTGAACTCGATAGCGTCCGTTCCCGTTTGCTGACGCAGACGAAGAACGACGGGCAGAAGTCACTCTATATGTTTTTCCGTCAGGAAAACTCCTTCATCAGCAGCATCTTCAAGAATCCTGTCTTCCGCAACTATCGGCGTGTGGTTGACGACATCAGTGAGTTGCTCGACGTCATTGTCGGGCGGTAAGTGCTTCTAAAGCTTGGAAGTAGTTCTTGGCGTAGGTCTCTGTGTCGAACAGTTTGGAATGCTCAAGTGCTGCTGCAGCCATTTGCTTCCTCTTTTCCGGATGCTGATACAGGTCAATAATAGCGTTGGCCAGTTGACCGACAATGTTCGCTCTGTCAATAATGGTTGCAACACCCTCGCAGATTTCGGGAATGCCGCCGCTGCGGGTGGTGATGAGAGGAAGGCCAGCTGCCATAGCCTCAACCACGGTAAGTCCGAACGGTTCTTCCCAGATGGAAGGTATGACGGCCACGTCGGCCAACTTCAGACAGGATGGTATTCGTCTGTAGTCAATAAACCCTGTAAAGACAACCTTTTCGCGGATGGAGGCTGCCTCTTGTTCAAGTTGCTTGATGAACGAAGTGGGGCTTGCGTCCTTTCCGTATGTACTGGCCCCGATAACCAGGAGTTTCAGGTTGGGAATGTCGTGTATCTGCTTGATGGCTTGTGTCAGTTCCAGTATGCCTTTGTCCTTGGTCAGGCGTCCGCTATAGACGATGACGAAGTCGTTGTCAGAAAGCCCGAAGCTGCCTCTTTGTATGGCCGTTGCCGTGTGGAACTGCTGCAGGTCAATGGCGTTGTGTACAGTCTCGCATTTTGTAGTGTCAGGGGCTATCTCCTGAACTCTGCGAGTGATGTAGTCGGAAACGCTGATAATGCCGTCGAATCCTGCAAAGATGCTTTCTGCTTCCCTCGCTTTTGGGTTCAGGAAGTCGTTGTGCAAGTGAAGAATAAGCTTGGCATCAGTCTGCTTCTTGAGTTTCAGGACGAAACCAGGGCGGTTTTCCACGATGATGGCATCGTAATGCTCTTTCCTGATGCGCTTTAAGGCCTGTTCCAAGAAGAATTCAATGGTGTAGTGGTAGTATTCGTTGTGGTGCCTTTTCTTGTAGATAGCTTTCCTGATTTTGGATACAAAGCTGTCCACCTTCATATATTTATAGTGATTCACCTCAGACTTCAAAGCTGGATGTTGCTCTGCGTCAGGATGCCACACGCTATAGACCGTGATGTCGTGCAACCGATGCCGGTCATTATACTCTAAATAGAAATCGACCAGATTCTCGACCGCTCCCCCTTGTACGGCAGGGACAGCCCTGATACCCGATGTCAGAATGGCAATTTTCATCTTTTTCAATCTTTTTCTGTCCTAACTCAGGCCCACCCCGACCCCTCTCTGTTTAGGGAGGGGAGAATAAAGCCGCTGGTGCCCCCTCCCTAAACAGGGAGGGGATGGGGGAGGGTCTTGTCCCCCTCCTACAGGAGGGGTTAGGGGAGGTCACCATGACAGTTTTGAGGCATACAATGTAATTGTTCCCCTCCTACAGGAGGGGTTAGGGGAGGTCACCATGACAGTTTTGAGGCATACAATGTAATAGTCCCCCTCCTACAGGAGGGGTTAGGGGAGGTCACCATACGAGAATAAGTGTTGTATATCAATGCATAGTGAACTTTCGAAACTTGAATTGAATGATTTGATAGATTTGTAGGATTTCTTGCCGCAGGCGACTACCTTATGATGTTTCGTTCTTCCCCTGCAGCCTTAGTAAACGGTAGCCAGCCATTCGGAGAAAAAGAAGTCATGTACGCGATAGACACCGTCTGTTTGGGTGATGAGGTCGTTTTTCAGCAAGAGTTTGACTGCTGCTTGTACTGAGCTGGCTGAATTGAGGTTGTATTTTTTTATGAATTTCGAAGAAGTGATGTTCTGGGCATATCCTTCTTTGGCAATGGCTTGCAGTACAATCTTCTGCTTAGGAGGAAGCTGGGAGAGTAAATCCATGAAACTGCTCTGCTGAGACATGATGACATTTTGCTGAGCTTCTTCGATTCTCCCTTCGTAACATGTCTCACCTGGCTTTGTCAAAGCAAAGAGTTCGTTCATCATCATTTGGACAAACCATGTATAACCGTTGTATTTACGCCAGACATTCTCAATAACCGCTTTGTCGATTTGTCTGTTGCTCTCCTCAAATAGCCGCATGGCAAAGTCTGCATACGTGTCTATAGGTATTGGTTCCAATCCCATGCTGATGGCACTCTGATAGAAAGGCTTTGATGGTGAATTGAACATGTTGGTCATCATGTGGCGCTTACTGCCAGAGAAAATGAATTGGGCTCGTTGGCACTCCTGGATTTTTGTACGAAGCAGGGCTTCTACATTTTTCTCGGCGTATTCTCCAATCTGTTGGAACTCATCAATAGCAATGATACAGGGTTTGTCGGCCTCGTTGATATAGGCGAAAATCTCGTCAAGCGTTGTCTGTGGTGTCTGAATGTCGCCAAGTCCTATATCCAAACTTGGCACTCCGGTCATGGCATCCAGTTTAAAGCCAACTCTGAACGAGGAAATAATTTGGAAAAACCTCTCTTTCCATACAGTAGATTGTGGCTTGAGCTGATTATAGATTTCTTTGCCCATCATATATGCCAATTCAGCCAATGAGGTTGTGGCATAAATGTCAACAAAGAAAACATAATAGTCCCTTTGGATTTCTTTCTGATTAAAGAAATGGTGAATCAGGCCTGACTTCCCGATTCTTCTGGGCGAAATCAGGGCGACATCTCTGCCGTTCAAAATCTGTTTGCGCAAGAATTCTGTTTCTTCAAATCTGTCGCAGAAATACTTATCCGACAGATATTTGCCTACTACAAACGGGTTGCTAACACTCAAATCTACCATAAACTGCAATTTTATTGCAAATATAATAATTACATTCGTAATAAAGCAAAATTATGGTATAAAATTAAGATTAATTAAAGGTGTCGTCATATCTGTTCGTAATCTGTTAATATACTATATTCATGCGCTCCTCCTTTTACAGTTTGCTCATCTCGGCCACTTCTGCCAGCCGCTGGAACACTGCATTCAGTGCTGCCCACGGCATTCTGGTCAATGTTTCCATGTTCAAATGATTGTCGAGAGGGCAAAGATACGAATAAGTGAGCATAGAACAAAAAATAAATAGAAAATAATTTCATTTTTCCCTTTCGTTTTTCCTGCTTATTCATTTTTCTTCCTTTTTTATTTGGTCATTTACATTTATTTGGTTATTTTTGCAGAAAAATGTTCGATTATTATGAAATATAGGTGTTTTTGTTTTCTCATTATTTCTATGTTGGTAACCGCCACTGAAATGTCGGCAAGTAAAACATACATAGGGCCTAAACCTGTTGATCTTGGCCTTAGTGTGCTATGGGGTGACCAAAATATAATAGACACACATTACAGCACAGTGTATTATTACTGGGGTGGTGGAAATGGCATTACTCAAATAGGAACAGAAGAAGAATATCCTGACAATATTTGTGGTACTAAATATGACGTCGCAACACAACTCTATGGTGACGGCTGGCGTATGCCCACTGCTGACGAGTTCAGAGAACTATGCGAGAAATGTTCAGCCACATGTAATAGTCAGGGTGTGACTTTTACTGCACCAAACGGCAACTCCATCATGCTTCCTTCTGTTGGGTACAGACAAGCTGATATGCCTGCAAATGATTATACTTACTATTGGACTGGTACAGTAGGTAATCCTGGGCTTTGGAATCCGTCTTTCATTGTCAAATCCACTGATCCCGCAATTCCCGATCAACATTTCAGGAGATATGCACCTGATGCTTTCGTTTTTAACAGCGCAGGCATAAAAGACAAGGATAAGATTTGCAACTATTTGTTCTCAGACGAGTATCAATGTGCCATCAGACCAGTGAAGGATAAAACCGAAACTGCTACGGCATACTCCGTATCTAATAATGGTATGCTGACTTTCTATTACGACAATAGTAAGGATAGTAGATCTGGAATAAAGTATGATGTTGAGTCGTCTTTTCAAGAAAGACCAAGCTGGGCCAAGGATAGCCTGAATATCAAGACCGTGACTTTCGACCCTTCATTTGCAGATTTTTCCCCAACTAGTACGGCCTTTTGGTTTAGTGGATTTAATGAACTGACATCGGTATCAGGACTCAGCAATCTGAATACTTCCAATGTGACCAATATGAGAAGTATGTTCTCTGGTTGTGCCTCATTAGAATCGATTGATGTCAGTAGTCTTGACACAAAGAATGTAACCGCAATGGCTTTTATGTTCTTTGAATGTAGCTCTTTAAAAAGCATTGATGTAACACACTTCAACACCGCCAACTGCACAACCATGAGGCAGATGTTCATGCGCTGTTCGGCACTGAACACTCTGGAACTGCGATCGTTCAATACGGCTAAGGTGACAGATATGCATGCCATGTTCTACGAGTGCTTAGCACTGAGGACACTTAATATTGGCACATTCACTACCGACAACGTTACAGATATGTACGCTATGTTCTACAAGTGCGGTGCGTTAACCGAACTCGACGTGAGTGGTTTCAACACATCAAAGGTTACCAACATGGGATGGATGTTCAGCAAGTGTACCGGTGTGAAGAAACTGTACCTTACTGGTTTCAGAACTGACAATGTCACAAATGTGAAATACATGTTCAGCGACTGCGTGTCCCTGACTACTATCTATGTCAATGCCGACTGGAACACAGAGAAAGTGACTGACGGTATTAATATGTTTGGTTCGTGTGCCAGTCTCGTAGGCGGCGCAGGTACCCGCTATACTGCCAACAACTCGAATCACGGCTATGCCCGACTTGACAATGGTGCAAGCCGACCGGGATATTTCACCAGCCTGGCCAGTACAGCCTTCCCATCCGGCACAAAAGCGTATGCAGTCCGTAACAACAAAACACTAACGTTCTATTATGATGACAAAATAAGTTCCCGCTCTGGCACAAAGTATCTTATAGAGAACGACTACAATGAAGCCAATATGCCACGTTGGGTACTAGACTACAATCGCCGCACTCTCACGAAGGCTGTGTTTGATGCTTCATTTGCCAGATATAGGCCTACCTGTATTGCTTTCTGGTTCTTCGACTGCCCTGCTCTAACTTCTATAGAGGGTATCAGCAACCTAAACACTTCACAAGTAACGAGTATGGCTCAGATGTTCCGTTACTGCGAGGTTCTGAATAATCTTGATCTCCGTAGTTTTGATACTAGTAACGTGACCGATATGCAATGTATGTTCTGTTATTGCTTCAAATTGTCGAACCTAAACATCAGTAGCTTTAATACGGCCAAAGTAACTAACATGTCGCACATGTTCCATAATTGCCCTGCGGAATCTATTGATGTCAGTGGTTTTGACACTCACAATGTTACTGACATGAGCATCATGTTTGCTGGATGTTATAATCTTAAGACACTTGACTTAAAGAATTTCAACACAGAGAAGGTCACTGATATGTCTTGGATGTTCTTAAGTTGCGAGCAGACTAACGAAATGGATGTCACCTCTTTCAACACCAGTAATGTTGAGAGTATGTACGGCATGTTTGCCCAATGCTATCAATTAAAGGAACTCAACCTGAAGAGTTTCAATACGTCGAAAGTATCCAATATAGGGTTAATGTTTCATTTGGATAACAACTTAAAGACTATTTATGCTAAAAGAAATCTTTGGAGTAACGAGAACGTTGTTGGCAATAGCCCTATGTTTACCAATTGTAATTCATTAGTCGGAGGTTGTGGTACGAAATTTGATAATCGGCACGTTGATAAAGATTACGCAATAATAGATGAGGGGAAAAGCAAACCAGGCTATCTGACTGATGTCTATTGTGCATACGCAGTGTATAAAGACGGGACTATCACTTTCTATTATGATGATAAAATGGAAGAGAGAGAGGGCATAAGTTATTTGATTGCGCAAACATTTTCTGTCGACGGAGGAGGTGGCTGGAGTACGTCACAAATATGGACAGCAGTGCATAAAAATGACATTCTTCATGCAGAATTTGACCAATCGTTTGCAGAATACCATATTGACAATTATCATCTACGTTTATTTGATGGCCTAACTTATATGCAAGATATTTCAGGATTAGAATATTTCAATATTGATAATACGACATCATTATCAGGTTTGTTTATTAATTGTTCATCGTTGAAAACTCTTGATTTGAGTAGTTTCAATACTATGCATATTGAATACATGAATAGTATGTTCAAGGGGTGTAGCAGTTTAAAAACTATATACGTAGGTACGGGATGGTCAACAGCAAGTCTTAAAGAATCTGGAGGAAACCAAATGTTTGAATCTTGCCTCCAACTAACAGGTGGCCAAGGAACCAGATACGACGCCAACGACATTGACTATACCTACGCCCATATTGATGGTGGATTGTCGGATCCTGGCTATCTGACCTACAAGTCTTCTGAACCTGCGACAGGACTGCCAGAGACAAACAAAAAGGAGAAAGGTAAACTATCAGAACAATTAGCCGATCCTGTTTACAATCTCTCTGGTCAACGTCTTCTTTCTCCACTTAAAGGAATAAACATCATAAGAGGAAAGAAAGTTGTGATAAAGTGAAATTGATTACTTTTATACATGATTTTTCTCGACAAAGGGTGACACGCTGACACAACCCCGATGTACAAAGGGCGTGCAGCGTTTTAAAGGGTGACACAGGGTGACACAAGGGTGACACATTGTCAGCGGGACTTAGAGCCGTCTAAAGTCAGGTGAAAGGCTGTTCGAAGCTAGGGTTTATGGTAGGTAAACCCCTGAATTCTCGAGAGAATTTGAGAGTTTGGGTAGGGTAAAGTGCAGGTAAGTCGGTGGGTAAGGCTGCAATTCTCTCGAGAATTTAGTGGTGTTTGGCATGGTTTTTGCTGTTTAGGTGTATGGATTGATTAACTTTAGTCGTATGGAAAGCAACGTAAAACTATTGATG
>JAEEGL012920230.1_pt1 | contig 22999 bp, 19 predicted proteins | sample 9134231 | NCBI WGS metagenome assembly JAEEGL01 (sample SAMN16246548, study PRJNA631951) | gut metagenome | biome: gut microbiome; feature: rumen; material: fiber-attached | host: Bos | place: Iran: Karaj | collected 2018-10
GGGGAAACGGAAGTCGCCGAAGACGCCCTCGAAGTAGGGCTTGTCGAAGTAGCCGATGTTCCAGAATACGGTCTGGTAACCGCGGTTGCCGGCGGGCATGTTCATGGAGTGGACGACCTGCTGGAAGCTGTTGTCGATGACCTTGCACAGGGTACGCTTCTTGGCGTTGTTTTCCACGACCTCGTCGAGGTGCTCGAGATAATCGTCGCCGTAGTCCTTGCGGATGAAATAGTCGAGGTACATCAGGAACTCGGGGGTGGCTACCGCGCCCATGAACTGGGACGATACGGAATAGACGAGGTTGATGAACTCGCCGCAGAAGCTCTTGAGGTCGGTGGGGGCGATGGATACGCCTCCAAGCTCCTTGAGGCCGCTGACCAGGAACGGATACATGGTGATGGCCACGCAGTAGGGGAAACCGGGCGTGCCGCTTTCGTCGTGCTTGTAGAGGACGTGGGAATTGAGGTCCTTGAGGTACTGGTCTGCAAGATGACGGCCGTAGAGGGTCTTGATCTTGTCGACCATGATATAGCGGTTCTGCTTGATGTTGTTCTCCTTGTAGAGCTCGTTGCCGAGGGTGACGATGTTCTTGCGGGTGACGTTGGCGTTGGCGTCGAACTTAGAGCCGGTCGCAGCGTTTGTTGCTGCAATATAGTCCTTTATGAAGTCGCGCTTCTTGCGGAGGTCGAGGTCTGCGTCGAACTTGTCGATGTAGGCGTGGGCGACTTTCTTGTTGATGGACATCAGGGAGTCTTCCACCTGCCTGCGGATCTCCGTGCTTGCTATGCCGTCATAGATGTAAAGGTTGTTGATGATAGAGACGACGATTGCGTCTTCACAGTACTGACCTGCACTCTTGTATGCCTCGTGTATGCCACGGGCCAGTTTCGCCTTGTCGTACTCTTCGGTTGTGCCATTGGTTTTACGTACTTCCATATAATGATTAGTTTTTTCAGAGCGATTTGGGTTACAAAGTTAGCCAAACAAAACCTCATGGGACAGCCCGGATGACAGAAGTTTTCAACACACTTATAAACATTCCCGATCCGCCTCCAGGCGGCTGAAGAATCAACGATTTTTTATTATATTTGTGAAATTTTCGAAACTATGTACACATCCAGCAACGGACTATATGTCGCCCACGGCCCGGAGGGCCCTATCAGCATTACAGGAAAAATGGCCAACCGCCACGGTCTCATCGCCGGAGCCACCGGTACCGGTAAGACCGTCACGCTCCAGGTGTTGGCGGAAACCTTCAGCCAGGCCGGCGTGCCTTGCTTCATGGCGGACATGAAAGGGGACCTCAGCGGCATCAGCCAGGCCGGCAGGATGTCCGGTTTCATCGAGAAGCGCTGCGCAGAATTCGACATCAGCGATCCTCATTTCGCCCCCTGCCCGGTCCGTTTCTTCGACGTGTTCGGCGAGCAGGGCCATCCCATGCGCACCACCATCTCCAACATGGGCCCGGCCCTTATGAGCCGCCTCATGGGCCTCAATGAAGTGCAGTCCGGAGTCATGGACATAGTGTTCAAGGTTGCCGACGAAAGGAGCCTTCTGCTCATTGACCTCAAGGACCTGCGCTCCATGCTGGCATATATCAATGAACACGCGAGCGAACTGCGTATAGAATACGGTACGGTCACATCCGCCACGGTCGGCGCCATCCAGCGCGCCCTCCTCGGCCTGGAGAACGAAGGCGCAGAGAAATTCTTCGCCGAGCCCTCATTCGACATCAACGACCTGTTCGCCGTCGATGAATACGGCAGGGGAGTCATGAGCGTCCTTGCAGCCGACAAGCTGATGATGAATCCCAAGCTCTATTCCACCTTCCTTCTGTGGCTCCTGTCCGACATCTACGCCAGCCTCCCGGAGGTCGGCGACTGCGACCTTCCCAAGCTGGTATTCTTCTTCGACGAGGCCCACACCCTCTTTACGGACACGGCCCCTGCACTTATCAGCAAGATCGAGCAGGTCGTCCGCCTCATCCGAAGCAAGGGCATCGGCGTATATTTCATCACCCAGAATCCCACCGACATCCCCGAAAGCATACTCGGCCAGCTGGGCAACCGCATCCAGCACGCCCTCCGCGCCTATACTCCCAAGGACCAGAAGGCAGTGCGCAGCGCCGCGGAGACATTCCGCGCCAACCCTGCCTTCAAGACGGCAGACGCCATCACCACCCTTGAAACTGGAGAGGCCCTCGTCAGTTTCCTCGATGAAAAGGGCGCGCCCGCAATAGTCCAGCGTGCACGTATCCTCTTCCCCCTCAGCCAGATAGGCGCCATCTCCGACGGCCAGAGGCTCGATATACGCAACGCTTCGCCTCTCAAGGGCAAGTACGACAACGTCATCGACCGCGTCTCCGCATTCGAAATTCTCCTGGCCGACCGCCAGAAGGCCGAGCAGGAGCAGGAACTCCAGCGCCAGCAGGTAGAGGAGCAGAAGGCCCGCGCCGAACAGGAGCGCCAGGCCGAACTTGCCCGCAGGGAGCAGGAACGCGCGCAGAAAGAATGGGAGCGGGAGCAGCGTGCCCGCGAGAAGGAACTCCAGCGCTCAAGTACCTCTTCAGCAAAGAAAAAGGCCGGACTTGGCACCGTAGTGGCCGGAGCAGCCATCGGAGCGGCGATTACGAGCATCTCCCGAAGCGCCGGAAAGGCCGCGGCAGATTCCATAGTCAAGGATTCGTCCGGCAAGAAGAAAGGCAGCCAGACAGTAGGCGGCAAGGCCATCTCCAACGCCGCTTCATCTGCCGTCCGCACTCTCGCCCGCAGCATACTCGGCAGCCTTATCAAATGAAACTGAAGCACCTCGCACTGGCCCTTGCCTTAGTCATCCTCCTGCCGTCCTGCCGGCACCAGGGTCAGGGCGGCACCGACGTCCAGGTACAGAAGGATACGGTCCTGCCGCTGGGTTTCCTCACGGAGGCCTATCAGGTCGATTCCACCCGCGTCCGCGACGGCGAGACTTTCAGCGGCCTTATGAACCGCCTTGGCATGGGCGCCCGCGACGCCTACAGCCTTGTCGTCTGCTGCGACAGTATCTTCGATGTCCGCCGCATGCGCGCCGGCAATGACGTAGAAGCATATTATTCAGCGGCAGACAGTACCGGCAACAGGCAGCTGGAGTATGTGGTGTACCACAACGACCGCATACAGTCGACCGTATTCCAGTGCAGGGATTCCCTCTGCGGCTGGGTGTGCACCCGTCCTGTCCAGCACGTCCGTAAGGTTGCGGACATAACCATCCACAGTTCACTCTGGAACGATATGCTGAAGGCAGGGGCGTCACCGCTGCTTATCGTCGACCTCGCCGACGTTTACGCCTGGACGGTCAATTTCTTCGGCCTGCAGGACGGCGACCGCTTCCGGGTCATCTATAACCAGACGGAGAGCGACGGGGAAGTCATCAGCATCGACGGCATCGACTTCGCAATCTACAACAGCGGCGACTTCAGCGCCAGCGCCATACGCTTCGACCAGGGCGACGGCGGCAACAAGTACTGGAACGAGAAAGGGGAGAGCATGCGCAAGGCCTTCCTCAAGGCACCCCTCCAGTTCACCCGTATCAGCAGCCGCTTCACCTATCACCGCAAGCATCCCATCACCGGCAAGGTCCGTCCACATACCGCCGTCGATTACGCAGCGCCCACCGGTACGCCGGTACACTCCATAGGTGACGGTACCGTCACCCTCTGCGGATGGGACGGATCCGGCGGAGGCAACCGCATCAGGATCAGGCACATGAATGGGTACGAGACATGCTACATGCACCTGTCCAGATTTGCCTCCGGCATAAAGCAAGGCTCCCGCGTGGCCCAGGGCCAGACCATCGGATACGTCGGATCGACCGGCCATTCCACCGGACCCCATCTTGATTTCCGTGTATGGAAAGACGGCACTCCCATCGACCCTCTCAAGATGATTTCTCCTCCCTCGGAGCCCCTCCGGAGCGAGAATCTCGACTCCCTCGGCAAACTCTATCAGGCATATTTAGATACACTCGCCAGGCGATGAACATCGAGCCGGTCGCCTACTTCCATTCGCCCCTCAAGGGGAAATTCGGCATACCCAGGCAGTCGGGCATAGCCACGGAACTGCGTGGAGAGGTGCGTTTCGTCCCCCCATACGACGCCCCGGAGGCCATCCGCGGCCTGGACGGCTTCGATTACTGCTGGCTGATATGGGGATTCTCCCTCAATCCCGCCGCCTCCGCCCATCTTACCGTCCGTCCGCCGCGTCTGGGCGGCAACGACAGGGTAGGCGTATTTGCCTCGCGCTCTCCATTCCGGCCAAATCCGCTCGGGCTGTCCTGCGTGAAGATAGAATCGGTGGAGGCGGGCGTACTGAGAGTTTCCGGCGCCGACCTGGCCGACGGTACGCCTATATATGACGTCAAGCCCTACATCGAATATGCCGACAGCAGGGCAGGGGTGAGGAGCGGTTTCGTCGATTCCTCCTCCTGGAAGCCGCTGGAAGTGATTGTTCCAGATGATTTGAGGCAAAAGATGCCACAGGATGAGCAGGATGCCCTTGTCCAGGTGCTTTCGCAGGATCCCCGTCCGGCATATCAGGAAGACCCGGAAAGGGTATACGGCATGACTTTCGGGGCGTATGAGGTAAAATTCTGCGTACAAAACGGAAAGTTGTTTGTGAGGTCTGCAGAAAAATATTAAATTTGCCGCTCAATGTCTGCAGGAATCAACGAAATACTGAAGGAACGCTCCTTGGAAGAAATCGAGGCCACCCTCGATTATTTCGATGCGTATCCCCGCATAGGCCACCGCCGCCAGGACCTCGTAAAGGCCCTGTCGGACCTATTTACCGGTGAGCCCGTCCGCTGGCTCGACCGCCTCATGGAGGGCGACCTGCGCGTTCTGGCGCGCCTCTGCGCCGCCGGCCCCGAGATTCCCGTCGACCTCATCCCTACGGATTATCCCATGGTGATCGAGGTCCTGCACATAGCAAAGTTCGACAAGTCGCCCAATGCCACAGACCTTGTATCAGTCTGCATTCCGTCGGTTTTTTACGACCTGATACATAACGATATAGATGCGGTAATCGAAAGGAAAGAAAAAGATGGTTCCTTCGACGTAGAGCGTCTTGCCCTCGGAGCTTTGAACGCATTCGGAGCCGTGCCGCTGTCCACTTTCGTAGACACCATCTTCAGCGATTTCGACGACATGGCCGAGATGCGCTCATTCGCGGCAAACCTGGTCAAATGCCCTGTCTTCCGCCTCTATCAGGAAGAGTACAAAGGGACCGCCTATATGGTTTCCCCCGACGTGGAGAATTCCCAGGAACTGATGCGCAAGCGCAGCAAGATGTACAAGGGCGTGCGCCGCTATGCCAGCCTTGAGGTCCCCGACCTGCGGGCGGCAGGGGAGAATTCTCCTTTCTGCTTCTACGGAGCGCATACCCGCGAGGGCCAGGCGCTGCTTGACATGCTCGAGCAGACCGGCTACGAGGGCGAAGAGCTGGAATACGCAGCCCACTCCGTCTGGATCAATTCCCAGTACGAGCCCGACGAGAAGAACCTCGACATCCTGCTTTCTCCCGTCACCCAGAGGGATGCATATATAGAGACCTACGAAGAATTCGTGGAATTCGCCAATGTGATCATCCGTTACGCCAATTCAGTGCCCAAGTGGCTCCTCAAGGGTCACAGCGCAGACCAGACCGGCCAGATGATCTATTCTCTTCCGGAAGACTTCTTCCGCGAGGAGTTCGAGGAGAACCTCAATTACGGCGAGGAGATGATGCAATACTTCGACAGGGCCAACCGCGTACGTCCCGTCCCGCCGGATGATCCCTGCCCCTGCGGAAGCGGTCTTTCGTACCGCTTCTGCCACGGCAAGTACGTCAGTTAAAATTACTTGACGGCTTTTACCTTAAGATTCTCTTCAAGATACTTTGACCACTTTCCGACGGCCTCGTCGTCGGGCGCTATGACCGTGCAGATAAGCAGTCCGCCCTTTACGATCTCCATGCACATAAGCAGCATTATCGAGCCGTCCTCGCATTCTCCGGAGAATCCGTAGGCCTTGCGGTTCTTGAAGGTCCATTCGGCGATGGGATCTTCTTCTTCTTCATCCTCCTCGTCCCAGCCTATGATTTCGGCGTAATTGGCGTAGGCTTCATCCTCGGCGGTGGTGTCGGAGGGCAGGTCGCCAACGTAGAGGTCGAAAAATGCATCGTATTTGCCTTCCTGCGCGGAGGGCAGATGGCACTCGAGGTGAGTTATCATTGCATTCTCAACCTCTTCGTAGCGTTCCTCTTCCCTTATCCATTCAGGAGAGAGGGGGAGTGAAATGTCGTATGTCATAAGCTGTTATAGGATACTGAGAAGGTGTCGCCGAGAGAAGGATTGCCGGTCGTGAAGCCCTTTTTGAGCCAGCGGGCGCGCTGTTCGGCGGTGCCATGGGTGAAGGAATCGGGGACTGCGTAGCCCTGGGACTTCTTCTGGAGGTAGTCGTCGCCGATCTTTCCTGCGGCATTAACGCCTTCCTGGAAGTCGGTGTCATCCAGGGAACGGAAGAACTTGTTGTCGTAATGGGCCCAGATTCCGGCGTAGAAGTCGGCCTGGAGCTCAAGGCGCACGCTCATCTGATTGGCGTCCTTCTGGTTCATACGTGACATCTTTGAATGGGCGTCGTTCAGCGTGCCGAGGAGGTACTGCACGTGATGTCCCACTTCGTGGGCAATGACGTAGGCATATGCAAAGTCGCCGTCGGCGCCGATTGTCTTCCTCATTTCGGTAAAGAAGGAGAGGTCGAGGTAAACCGTCTGGTCGGCACTGCTGTAGAAGGGCCCCATCTGGGCGGAGGCGGTTCCGGTGGACGTCTGGACATAATCATTGTAAAGGACAAGCCTCGGCGGCTGGTAGGTAAGGCCGCTCTGCTTGAAAAGCTCTGTCCATACATCCTCGGTTCCGGCGAGGATCTGCTTGGAGAATACGGCGAGCTCCTCTTCCTGGGCGCTCGGGGTGTAATTGACTTCCGTCTGGCTGCCGCCGGTAAGGGCGCCGGCCTGCTCGAGCACCGGAGTGGCGTCGATACCGAAAACAAGGTAGAGAATTCCGGCCAGAATGATGCCTCCGAGGCCCAATCCACCGGCTTTTCCCATGCTGCGACCGCGGCGGTCGTCAACATTTGTACTTTGACGTCTTCCTTCGAGGTTCATGTTGCTAAATCTTTGAGTTAGAGTGTTTGTAACTATTTTGTTATGTCTATTAACATTTTTGTTATAGGGCTTTTTCAGCCTCTTTTACCGCCCAATCAGCTCGCTGTCGTTGAAATAATCGATGCGCATCGCGTGGCGGACGTCGTCAAGCGTGGACTGGGCCTCGGCGACGGCAACTTCAGTACCTTTGCGGAGGATTTCCCATACAGCAGGGAGGTCTTTTTCCAGTTCGGCGCGGCGCTGCCTTATGGGCTCGAGGGTATCGTTGAGAATCGCGGCGAGGAAATTCTTTATCATTACATCCCCGAGGCCTCCGGCCCTGTACTGTGCCTTGACTTCGTCCAGGCTCTTGAATTCGAAGCTTGATTTCTTGCCGACGAAGCAGGATGCGAAGCGCTCGAAGTGCTCCGGACGGCAGAATGCGTCGAGATAAGTGAAAACCGGGTTGCCTTCGACCTTGCCGGGGTCGCTGACCTGCAGGTGTCCGGGATCGGTGTACATTCCGCGCACCTTGCGGTCTACTTCTTCCTTGCTGTCGGAGAGATAGATGCAGTTGCCGAGGGACTTGCTCATCTTGGCCTTGCCGTCGGTTCCGGGAAGGCGCAGGCAGGCTGCATTGTCGGGGAGAAGGATATCGGGCTCCACGAGGGTTTCGCTATAGACAGCATTGAATTTGCGGACAATTTCGCGGCACTGCTCAAGCATGGGCTCCTGATCCTCGCCGACGGGTACCGTAGTGGCACGGAAGGCGGTTATGTCTGCAGCCTGGCTGATAGGGTAGCAGAAGAATCCTACCGGAGTGCCGGCCTTGTTGTCGGAGCCGTCGTCGGTTTCGGAGAAGCCGCGGAGCTTTATTTCCTGCTTCACCGTGGGGTTGCGCTGGAGCCGCTGTACCGTAACCAGGTTCATATAATAGAAGGTGAGCTCGGTGAGCTGGGGCACCATCGACTGGATGAAGATGTTGACCTTCGAAGGGTCGAGACCCGCGGAAAGATAGTCCAGGGCAACCTGGATGATGTTCTGACGTACCTTTTCGGGGTTGTCGGCGTTGTCCGTAAGCGCCTGGGCGTCGGCTATCATGATGAAAATCTTGTCGAATCCGCCCTGATTCTGGAGTTCCACCCTGCGACGGAGCGAACCAACGTAGTGTCCTAGGTGGAGCCGGCCTGTCGGCCTGTCGCCTGTAAGTATTATTTTTGCCATATCATTGTAGGAACCAGTCGCAGGATTCTTCTTCTCCGGCGATCCATACGGTATCGCCCTCGCAGAAGCAGAAATCCGCTCCCGGGTTTGTTATGAGTTTATTGTCGTGCAGTACGCTTATTATCATACAGCCGCCCTTGCGCATCTCCGTGTCCTTCAGGGACTTGCCCGTAAGGAAGGAGTCGGGGGCGAGTTGTCCTGACTTCACCGTGAAATTGGGCTCGGGCGGAATGTCCGCAGGAGCCTGGCTGTGCTCTTCCATCATCCTGGTGAAACTCGCGAGCTGCGGAGTAGTGCCTACGGCCAGGAGGCGGTCGCCGGGATAGATGGGTTCCTCACCCGATGGAATGTGAATGCTCGTGCCGCCTCTTTGAATCTTTATTATGTTGATTCCAGAGTGTTTACGGAATGGCATCTCACGTAACGGTTTACCTATGAAATCGAAGTCCGGCGAGACCTCGACAACCTGCGTATGGATGTCGTATCCGGACAGTTTGTCGCGGACAGATGAGGTGACAGGCCTGGTCCTGCGCTCTTCGGCCTCCCTTGCGTTAAGGTTCTCGATGAACCGCTTCTCCAGGCCGGAGATGCGGTGGAACGATCTCTTGGCAATGAAGGCGAAAAGCAGTCCGGCGCCTATTACGGCGACCACACCCCATCCTCCCAGGCTGTAGTAACCGGTAATTGCGGCCAGGATGAATCCGATCGCGATGAGGATGCGGAATATCATCAGCGACAGTATCGGCCACCTGTTGGAAGGCTGCTTGAGGAGCTTGGGCGCGTGTATGTTGATGGATCCGTTGGTGACGGCAAGGCCATAAAGGAATGGCGCCATTACCACCAGGGTCAGCGCCAGGCAGAGGAATTTGCGCCAGTCTTCATTCATGAAGGGAAGGAGGCTGGCGGCCAGTTTGCCAAGGAAGAACCTGGACGACAGCAAGATGGCGATCAGGATGACGCTGTAAAGAACCACACGGAGGATGTAGCTCTTGAGAAGCTCGGCCCATTCATTCTTTTCCGCCGACGATTTGCCGGAGAACTCGTTCTGCCTGGGGTTGATCCGCGCCAGAATGTTTGCCGGAAGCCTGACGGCCAGCCAGCGGCTGACGGGATCCCCCGCCTTTATCATATAAGGAGCCGTAAACGTTGTGATGACGGAGACGGCGATGATTACCGGATAGATGAAGTCCCGCATGACGCCGAGGCTGCACCCAAGGCTGGCGATGATGAATGAAAACTCGCCCAGCTGGGCCATGGTGAAGCCGACGTGGACCGAATTGTCAAGTCCCTGGCCGGCCAGCAGCGAACCGGTGGTCGAGAACGCCAGGATGCCGGCGACGGCAACGATTGCGATGATTATGACGGTCAGCCAGTGCTGGCCGATGACAACAGGGTCGATCATCATGCCCACGGAGACGAAGAAAATCGCGCCGAACAGGTTCTTGATGCCGGTGAGCAGGTGCTCGATTCGTTCGCCCTCGACGGTTTCCGCGAGGATGGACCCCATTACGAATGCGCCCAGGGCCGACGAGAAACCGGCGAAGGAGGCGAGGGAAACCATCCCGAAGCACAGGCCGATGGAGATGATGAGGAGTATCTCGTCGCTGAGAAAGCGTTTGGCTTTCTTCAGCAGCAGGGGAATGACGTACATCCCCACGAGGAACCACAGGATCAGGAAAAACGCCAGCCTGACGAGGCTGAAGAACATCTCGGAACCGGAGAACTGCTTGGAGACCGCAAGTGTCGAAAGCAGTACCATCAGCAGTACCGCGATGAGGTCTTCCACTACCAGGGTGCCGAAGATGAGCGTTGCGTACGGCTTCTTCTTGAGGCCGAGGTCGTCGTAAGCCTTGATGATGACGGTGGTGGAGCTCATTGAAAGCATGCCGCCGAGGAAAAGGCATTCCATTCGTCCCCAGCCAAGGGCGTTGCCGGTTATCATGCCGGCTATGAACATACCTATACATATAGTCCCCGCCGTTATCAGCGCACTGCTGCCTACCTTGAGGAGTTTCTTGAAACTGAATTCGAGTCCGAGGGCAAAGAGCAGGAAGATGATGCCGATTTCCGACCACTGATGGACCGATTCCGTGCCGGATATGGCGGGAATGAGTCCCAGGTGGGGACTGACGATGAATCCGGCAACGATGTACCCGAGGATGAGCGGCTGCTTGAGGGCCTTGGAGATGACCGTAAAGATGCCGGCTGCAATAAGGATGACAGCAAGCTCCGCTACCAGATTCAGTTCCTCGGACATCAATTTACTTCTTCAGGCCGGATTTTATCAGGTATTCCGCTATCTGTACGGCATTGAGGGCCGCGCCCTTGCGGATCTGGTCTCCGGAGAGCCAGAGGGTGATGCCGTTGGGGTTGGCCAGGTCCTTGCGGACGCGTCCGACGAAGACGTCGTCCTTGCCGCCCGTGAACAGGGGCATGGGGTATGTCGACGTTGCAGGGTCGTCCTGCAGGGTTACGCCGGGGGCCGCGGCAAGGGCTTCCTGGACCTCCTTGACTCCCAGGGGTTTTTCCGTTTCTATCCAGACGGCCTCGGAGTGGGAACGCAGGGCGGAAATCCTCACGCACATTGCACTGCATTCCACGTCGGAGTGGAGTATCTTGCGGGTTTCGGCCCACATCTTCATTTCTTCCTTGGTGTAGCCGTTGTCCATGAAAACGTCGATCTGGGGGATGACGTTGTAGGCAAGCTGGTATTTGAACCGGTCTATGGTGACGGGCTCCCCGTTTACGATCTGGCGGTACTGCTCCTGGAGTTCAGCCATGGCGCGGGCGCCGGCACCGGAAGCGGACTGGTAACTGGCCACGTGTATGCGCCTGATGTGGGAGAGCCGCTCGATGGGATTGAGGACCACGACCATCATGATGGTGGTGCAGTTGGGGTTGGCGATGATGCCGCGGGGATGACAGAGGGCGTCTTCGGCGTTGCATTCGGGTACGACGAGGGGGACGTCCTCATCCATGCGAAAGGCGGAGGAATTGTCTATCATGACAGTGCCGTAGCGGGTGATGGTTTCCGCGAATTCGCGGGAGGTGCCTGCGCCGGCAGAGGTGAAGGCGATGTCGATGTCGCGGAAGTCGTCGCCATGACGGAGGAGCCTGACCTCAAGCTCTTTGCCCCTGAAGGTATATTTGCTGCCTGCGCTCCGGGTGGAGCCGAAGAGGACAAGTTCGTCAGCGGGGAAGTTCCGCTGTTCAAGTACACGGAGCAGTTCCTGCCCCACGGCGCCGCTCGCGCCAACGATAGCTGCTTTCATACTACAAATATAGTAAAATAATTGTACTTTGCGAACAACGCGCTCCCGGCGGAGTGTCCCCGGGAAGTCAGTTCGTAAGGGCCAATGCCTTCCGAGGGACACTCTGCCTCCCGCTGCTTCCTGTGTTCATTCCAGCCTCAGTACCTCGAAGACAACGTGAGCACCCTCACATCGTCCTCGCGGACGGTTTTACCGCCGTTTCACCCCTCCCGATGCCGCGAAGACAACGTCAGCCCTCCCACATCGTCCTCGCGGACGGTTTTGCCTTCGTTTCACCCATTTCGATGCCGCGAAGACAACGTCAGCCCTCCCACATCGTCCTCGCGAACGGTTGTGCCGCCGCTTCGCCCATTTCGATGCCGCGAAGACAACGTCAGCACCCCCACATCGTCCTCGCGAACGGTTGCGCCGCCGTTTCGCCCCTCCCGATGCCGCGAAGACAACGTCAGCACCCCCACATCGTCCTCGCGGACGGTTTTACCGCCGTTTCCGCCCATTTCGATGCCTCGAAGACAACGTGAGCATCCCCACATCGTCCTCGCGAACGGTTTTGCCTTCGTTTCGCCCATTTCGATGCCGCGAAGACAACGTCAGCACCCCCACATCGTCCTCGCTGACGGTTTTGCCTTCGTTTCACCCATTTCGATGCCTCGAAGACAACGTCAGCACCCCCACATCGTCCTCGCGAACGGTTTTGCCTTCGTTTCGCCCGTTTCGATGACGCGAAGACAACGTCAGCCCTCCCACATCGTCCTCGCGAACGGTTGCGCCGCCGTTTCGCCCCTCCCGGTGCCGCGAAGACAACGTCAGCACCCCCACATCGTCCTCGCGGACCCGGAAGTCGTTTATTTAATTGATTCGGAGGCCGCAGGCCGACCAAGCCCCCGCCCCGGGGGAGGGGGTTTGGGGGTGGGGTCGTAAGGGTGGGCTTTAGTCGTAAAAACGACTAAAGCCCGCTTCACAGCGGGCTTTAACGGTTAGTTAGTAGTGTATACCTTATTGAAGGTTAATTATTGTTGGTTAGAATAGTTGTTGATTTCCGAGTGCAAATATATACCAAGTTTTTTGATTCACCAACTTTTTTCTGAAAAAAAATTGAAAAAGTTATTTTTAGTTTTTAAATTATTTTATTAATTATCCTCTAACAACTCGGGTCTCAGCAACTTAGTGCGCTCCAGGGCCTGTGCATCCTGCCATTGCTGGATAAGTTTGGGGTTGCCGCTCAGTAGGACGTCGGGAACTTTCCATCCGTTGAACTCCGCGGGGCGGGTATAGACCGGGGGAGAGAGGAGGTTGTCCTGGAAGGAATCGGACAGGGCGGAGGTCTCGTCGGTGAGCGCTCCGGGGATGAGGCGGACTATGGAGTCGGCAAGCAGGGCGGCGGGTATCTCGCCTCCGCTGACGACGTAGTCACCCACTGATATTTCGCGGGTTACGAGGTGTTCGCGGATGCGGTGGTCTATGCCTTTGTAGTGGCCGCAGAGCAGTATCAGGTTATTCTTGAGCGACAGTTCGTTCGAGATCGCCTGGGTAAGGCGTTCACCGTCGGGGGAGAGGTAAATGACTTCGTCGTAGTCACGTTCCGCCTTCAGTTTCTCTATCATCCTGTACACCGGTTCGACCATCATGACCATTCCCGCGTCGCCTCCGTAGCTGTAGTCGTCGACGTTGCGGCGCGGGCCTATGCCGAATTCCCTAAGGTTGTGGACCTGTATGTCGACCAGTCCCTTGCGGATGGCACGGCCTACTATGGAATGGGACAGGGGACTGTCCAGCAGTTCGGGCACGACGCTCAGTATATCTATTCTCATCATAAGTGCAAATATACGGGATTTTTTCTTACTTTTGCCTTGATGAAACGCTTTGTTCTATCTGTAGCGGCTTCGCTGTTGTGCTTTGCCGCCTGTTCTGCGCCTGCCCCCAGGCAGTATTCCGTAAAGGTGGTCCGTGAGTACCCCCACGACGACCAGGCATATACGCAGGGCCTGTTTTTCGAAGCGGGGGAGCTTTACGAAAGCACTGGCCAGACCGGCCGCAGCAGTTTCCGCAAGGTAGACCTGCAGACCGGCAAGGTCATCCGCAAACTGAACTTCAACCGCAAGTATTTCGGGGAGGGCTCAGTGATATTTGGCGGCCGCATGTATATGCTCACCTGGACAAGCAACGTCGCGTTCGTATATGACGCCGCCACCCTCGAATACATCAAGTCCTATTCCTATCCCCGGGAAGGATGGGGCCTCACCACTGACGGCAAGTCGCTCATCGCCTCCGACGGCTCCTCGAGCCTCTATTTCTTCGACGGCGACTTCCATCTGCAGAAGAGCCTGAAGGTCACCATGAACGGCAGGCCGGTACGTTACCTGAACGAACTCGAATGGATAGACGGAAAGATCTGGGCAAATGTCTATACGACCGATATGATAGTCATCATAAACCCTTCCAGCGGGACGGTCGAGGGCGTCGTGGATTGCTCCGGATTGCTGCCCAGACAGCTGCGCGGGCCCGATACCGACGTGCTCAACGGCATTGCCGTCCTGGACGGCCGCATCTTCCTCACCGGAAAGAATTGGCCCCGCCTGTACGAAATAGAGCTGAAAGCAAAATAATTATATTATATTTGTAGTCTGAAACATTTTAAATCTCTTGATATGAGTGACACCATTATTCCCGAAAACCCCATCCAGGAGGTTTCGGACGTAGAAGAAAAGATTGAGCAGAAGGCCGCCCCCGCAGCGGAGGCTCCCGTGACAGAAGAACCCAAAACTGAAGTTCAGGCCCCCGAGGCACCCGAGGCAGCACCCCAGGAAGCACCTGCGGCAGAGGCCGCCCCTCAGGAGGAAACTGCAGAAGAAATGGAAAAACCGGCGGACACCGTGGCAGAAAAAGTCGAAGAGATTGCCTCCAAGGTGGAGAACCTTGCAGACAAGTCCCTCGCAGAACTGTCGCAGCTGTTCCAGGACCTCAAGCAGAGCGCCGACAGCATGATGCGCTCCAAGGAAGCCGAAAACATCAAATCGGCCTTCTACAAGCTTCTGTCCAAGCTCAAATCCGAAAATCCCGAGGCAGAGAATTCCCTTTCCAATCCCTTCGAGGCCGTTGAAGAAAACTTCAAGGGCATCTACGCCGACTACAAGAAGGAGCGTGCGGAGTTCAACAAGGAGCAGGAAGCAAGGAGGGAAGAGAACCTCGCCGTCAAGAAAGGCATCATCGAGGAACTCAAGGCCATCGTGGAGAACAACGAAGACGCCAGCGCGTCGTTCCCCGCCTTCCGTCAGCTCCAGACCCGCTGGAGAGAGGCCGGTCCCGTCCCCGCCACCGCCTTCCGCGACATCAACGATTCATATCAGTATTATGTAGAGAAGTTCTACGACATGGTGAAAATCAGCCGCGACCTCCGCGACCTCGACTTCCAGAAGAACCTGGAGGCCAAGGAGAAGTTCTGCGAGGTGGCTGAAAAGCTCGCCGAGGACGAAAACATAGTGAATGCTTTCCACGAGCTCCAGAAGCTCCACGAGCAGTGGAAGGAGTTCGGCCCCGTAGCCAAGGAAAAGAGGGACGACATCTGGAACCGCTTCAAGGCCGCCACGGCAGTCATCAACAAGCGCTATCAGGCCCACTTCGAGGACCAGAAGGAACAGCAGGTCGCCAACCTTGCCGCCAAGCAGGCCCTCTGCGAGGAGGTCGAGGCCATCGCCGCCAAGGAGATAACCTCTTCCGGCGAATGGAACGAACTGTCCTCCCAGATTGAAGAAATCCAGGCCCGCTGGCGCAAGATTGGCTTCGCCACCCGCAAGGAGAACCAGAAGATCTACGACAGGTTCCGCGCTGCCTGCGACACATTCTACGCCCGCAAGAGGGACTATTACTCCGAATTCAAAGACTCGATGAACAGCAACCTCGAGAAGAAGATGGCCATCATCGAGCAGGCTGAGGCCCTCAAGTCCAGCACCGAGTGGAAGAAGGCCACCGACCAGTTCATCGAACTCCAGAAGCAGTGGAAGGAAATCGGCACCGTCCCCCGCAAGAAGAGCGAGCAGATCTGGAAGCGCTTCCGCGCCGCCTGCGACGAATTCTTCGCCGAGAGGGACAAGCACGCCAAGCCCGAAAACGACTTCTACGGCAACCTGCGCGCCAAGAAGGCCCTCATCGCTGAAGTTGAAGCATACGTCCCTTCCGACGACGCAGCAAATGCAGAGGCACTTGCCGCTTTCACCGAACGCTGGCAGGCAATAGGCCACGTGCCCTTCAAGGAGAAGGATGCCGTCAACGCCGCCTGGCGCGACGCCGTAAAGGCCAAATTCCCTTCAGCCTCCCAGGACGGCCGTCGCGGCGCACCCCGCAGTGCCTCCAAGGCCCCCCGCTCCGAAAGGGACATCCTTATGGAGAAATACCGTACGCTCCAGCAGGATATCGCAACATACGAGAACAATATCGGCTTCTTCTCGGCATCCAAGAATTCCGAGCCTCTCATCAAGCAGATGCAGGAAAGGATCGACAAGGCCAAGGCTGAATTGAAAGAACTTGAGCAGAAGATACGCCAGGCCGGGGAGGGCGAGCAATAATGGATAAGAATTCCGTCATTGGATTCATACTCATAGCCCTGATTCTTTTCGGGTTCACCTTCTTCCAGTCGCGGCAGAATACCAAGCGCATGGAAGCCCAGCGCATCCAGGATTCCATCGCCCTTGCCAATATGCCTCATGACAGCCTCGCCGCAGCAGCTCCGGCCGTGGCCGATGCCCTGCAGGGGCAGCCGGCTGTTCCCGAAGCCGCCGCCGGTGCCACAGCCATCTATGCTGACTCCCTGCTGGAGGCCGCATACAACGCCGAGGCTGCAGTCGCCACGCTCGAAAACGAACTGGTAAAGCTGGAGTTTACTTCCAAAGGAGCACAGCCTTACAGCGCCCAGCTAAAGAAATACTCCTCCTACGGAGGCGGGGACTTGATGCTCTTCCGCGGCGGCGATGCAGAATATGCTGTCAGCATCTACGCCGGTCAGTATATCCGCACTTCCGACTTCAATTTCCAGCTTGCCAGCCAGACCGACACAACACTGGTGTACCGTCTCCCGTTCGGCCAGGGCGGCTATATCGAGCAGAGCTACAAGCTCCTTCCCGACAGTTACAAGGTGGAAAACCTGCTGTCCTTCGTGGGAATGGACGGCATCATTCCCCGCAATGTCGGCAGTTACGACATCGACTTCAACGTTACCGTTCCCCGTCTGGAGAAGGGCTACCGCAACGAGTCGCAGTATTCCAAACTTGACTATTATTTCCAGGGAGAGAAGAAACCCGCGGAAATCGGCCGCGGCAGGAACGCCTCCAAGAGTATCGGCGCCCGCTTGAGCTGGGTGGCTTTCCAGCAGCAGTTCTTCTCCGCCATCATGCGCGCACCCCAGGAGTTTTCCAACGGTGAGCTATCCGTGAATTTCCTCCCGGAAGATGATCCGTCCCACAACCTTATGGCCTGCAGCGCCAGGATGCGCTCCGACTTCCGCATCGCACCTTCGGTAAGCGTACCTTACGAATTCTACTTCGGTCCCAACCACTTCAGCACGCTCAAGTCGTTCGGCTGCAAGTACGAAAAGATCATCCCCCTCGGCGGCTGGCTCGTAGGCTGGTTCACGCGCTTCGCCATCATCCCGATGTTCAACTTCTTCAGCCGCTTCATCTCCAACTTCGGCCTCATCATACTCCTTATGACGCTGGTCATCAAGCTGGTGGTGTTCCCGCTTACGTACAAGTCCTTCTCGTCGTCAGCCAAGATGCAGGCCCTCAAGCCGGAAATCGAGAAGATCAACGCCAAGTATCCCAGGCAGGAAGATGCGATGAAGAAGCAGCAGGCCACCATGGACCTGTATAAACGGGCCGGAGTGAATACCCTGGGCGGCTGTCTGCCCACTTTGCTCACGTTCCCTATACTCTGGGCAATGTTCCGGTTCTTCCCGGCATCCATCGAGCTCCGCCAGCAGCCTTTCCTGTGGTGCGACGACCTCAGCGCCTACGACTCCATCTGGGACTTCGGCGTCCGCATCCCCCTGCTCGGAGACCACCTCTCACTGTTCGCCCTGCTTATGGCCGCCGTCATGTGGCTCTATTCCAAGATGACCACGGCCAACCAGACGGCATCCAACGATCCTACGGCATCTTCGATGAAGTTCATGACCCTATGGATGATGCCTATAATGATGTTCTTCATCTGTAACAACCTCTCTGCGGCACTCAGCTACTATTACCTTCTTTCCCAGCTGATTGCAATCATCCAGACCTGGGTCATCAAGAAGTTCTTCGTCCATCCGGAAGCGATCCTTGCCAAGGTCAAGGCGTCCGAGGGCAAGCCTCTGCCCAAGTCCAAATGGCAGTTGCGCCTCGAGGAAGCACAGAAGCTCCAGGAGCAGCAGAGACGCGCTCAGCAAAACGGCCGCAGATAGTGAGTATAGCAGAAAGCATCCTTTCCATTCATAAAGAACTGCCACCAGAAGTCAAGCTGGTGGCAGTTTCCAAGTTCCACCCGCTCGAGGCCATAGAAGAGGCTCTCGCAGCCGGCCAGACCGCATTCGGCGAGAACCGGCCCCAGGAATTCGAGCAGAAGGTCAAGGCGCTCGAAGGCAGGGGAGTGGAGTGGCATTTCATCGGCCATCTCCAGACCAACAAGCTCAAGATGGTCCTGCCCTATGCCTGTCTGGTGCACTCTGTCGATTCCGCACGCCTGCTCGACGCCATCAATGACTGGGGAAAGAAAAACGGCCGTGTGATTCCCATCCTCCTTGAACTGCACATCGCCGCGGAAGAGACCAAGCAGGGATTCTGCGAGGAGGAGATCCTGGACATCCTTTTCCGGGCATCTTCGTACACCGGCGTCCGTTTCTGCGGGCTTATGGGAATGGCCACCAATACCGACTGTGAAGACGATATACGTGCAGATTTCGGCCGTATAAAGGCTTTCTGGGACTATCTGGCCGATCTGTTCCCTGAGTTGTCCGACTGGAAAGAACTCTCTATAGGAATGTCCGGCGACTGGCGCATAGCCCTCGAATACGGCGCGACCATAGTCCGCATCGGCACCGCCATCTTCGGCCCCCGCTGACGACGCCATCTGAAGAAAAAAAATTTTTCTTCAGATGGCGTCGTCCGGAGTGAGGCAGGAGCGGGCCCGGTCTTTCTCCGACATAATCATCTCCTCTTCAGGGATGAGCCAGTCGATGGCAAGGGCCGGATCGAGGGCGGATATGCCGGATTCGGCCTCCGGGTGGTAATACTCGTCACACTGGTATTGGAAGACGGCAACGTCGCTCAATACGGAAAAACCGTGCGCAAACCCCTTGGGGATAAACAGCTGAAGATGGTTTTCCTCGCTGAGTACGGCGCTGAAGCTCTTGCCGAAGGTGGCCGATCCCTTGCGGATATCAACCACCACGTCCAGGACGCGGCCACGTGTGCAGCGGACCAGCTTTGCCTGCGTGTACGGCGGCTTCTGGAAATGCAGGCCGCGCACCACACCCCTGACCGAACGGCTCTCATTCTGCTGGACGAAAGTCACTGGCCGGACCATCTCGTCGAATACCCTCTGGGAAAAGGACTCGAAGAAATAACCTCTGGCATCTTTGAATACGCGGGGTTCTACTATAAGGAGGTCGGGGATTGTGGTTTTTATGACGTTCATGATCTATCCTTTATTGGTGTAATACTTAGGCCAGCAGGCCTGGAGGTAGGACTTGAGCCTGTCTTCCTGAGGGTTGGACTGAGGAGCGTAAAAAACCTTTCCCTGCATGCTCTCAGGCATGAATTCCTGGTCCACGAAATGCCCGGCGAAGTCGTGGGCATACTTGTATCCGTCGGAGTAGCCAAGCTCCTTCATAAGGGATGTGGGCGCGTTGCGCAGATACAGGGGGACGGGTGCAGTCTTGTCTTCCTGCACGGCGGCCAGTGCGCCGTCTATGGCCAGATATGCCGAATTGCTCTTGGGTGAAGACGCAAGATATACGGCGCACTCGCTCAGAGGAATACGGGCCTCCGGCATACCGATGGAGTGGACTATGCGGAACGTGGCGTCGGCCATCAGCAGGGCGTTGGGATTGGCCAGACCGATATCCTCGGCGGCAAGGATGCAGAGCCGGCGCGCGATGAAGAGGGGATCCTCACCGCCGGCCAGCATGCGGGCCATCCAGTAAACGGCGGCATTGGGATCGGAACCACGGACGGACTTGATGAAAGCAGAGATGATGTCGTAATGCATCTCGCCGTCCTTGTCGTAAATGGCCATGTTCTCCTGCAGGCAGTCGGTGACGGCCTTGTTGTCGATGACTATCGCGCCCTCGGGCGACGGCGCGGTCGAGTCCACAACGATCTCCAGGATATTGAGGAGCTTGCGGGCGTCGCCCCCGCTCTGGCGGAGGAGGGCGTCGGTCTCGGAAAGCACCACATTCTTCTCGCGCAACACGGAGTCGGTGGTCAGCGCTCTGTTCAACAATAACTTGAGGTCATCTGCCCCAAGATTCTTCAAGACAAATACCTGGCAGCGTGAGAGAAGAGGGGAGATTACCTCGAAGGACGGGTTCTCCGTAGTGGCTCCTATCAGCACTACGGTACCGGACTCGACAGCCCCAAGCAGGGCGTCCTGCTGAGCTTTGTTGAAGCGGTGTATTTCGTCGATGAACAGGACCGGGGCAGCGGCGGAGGAGAACAGGGATTTGTTCCTGGCCTTGTCTATCACGTCGCGGACGTCCTTGACCCCGGAACTGACCGCGGATAGGGTATAGAACTCACGGTCGAGGGTACGGGCGATGATGCTTGCAAGTGTGGTTTTTCCTACCCCCGGAGGCCCCCAGAGGATGAACGACGAGAGGTTGCCGCTGTCGATCATGTTGCGGAGGATGCATCCCGGGCCTACGAGGTGCCGCTGGCCGACATAATCGGCCAGGCTGAAGGGGCGCATCCTTTCCGGAAGGGGTATGGAGGAGTTTGGTGCCACGGGCATCAATATTCAAGTTTCTTGATGTAGGAACGGCGGCGCTTGACGCATTCGTGCGAGAACTGCTCCATCTGGCCGCGGTTCTTCACGTTGGTCTCAAGGACGGCGTTGGTTTCCGCCCACTGTACTCCCTGTTTCTGGAAGAAGGGGAAGAGATTGTAGAACAGCAGGGAATTAATCCCGGTGTTCTGGTAGTCGGGACGGACGCCCACGAGGAGCATCTCCACACCCTCTTCGTGCTTGATGAACATCGACTTGAGCAGATGCCACCAGCCGAAGGGGAAAATCTTGCCACGGGACTTCTGAAGCGCGCGCGCAATGGAGGGCATGGTGATGCCGAAGGCCACGAGCTCATCCTTGTCGTTCTCGAGCATGACGAGGTAACGGAGGTCGAGGATGCTCAGGTAGAAGTCGAGATACTTCTTGGCCATGTGGTCGGGGAGGACGGTGAAATTGTACAGGTCCTTGTAGCACTCGTTGATAAGCCTGAACACCTTCTCTCCGTAACCTTCCTTCTTGAGGATACTGCGGGTGAGATGCTTGACGTGGACGTTGGTGCGCTGCTGGACGATCTTGGCGATCCTCTCCAGGCGCTCGGGAAGCTGGTCTTTCATGAACAGCTTGTATTCCACCCAGTCGGTATCCTTCTCGAAGCCCAGGCGCTCCATATGGTCGTTGTAATATGGGTAGTTGTAAATCAGGGCCATGGTGCTGAGGCGGTCGTAGCCGGCGATCAGCATTCCCTCGGGATCGAAATCGGTGAATCCGAGGGGCCCCACGACGGACTCCATTCCGTACTGGCGTCCGAACTCGTAAACCTTCTCCATGAGGGCCTTGGAGACCTCCGGGTCGTCGATGAAGTCGATCCAGCCGAAGCGGACCTCCTTGTGGTTCCACTGCTCGTTGGCCTTGAAATTCACGATGGCGGCTACGCGCCCTGCGGGCTTGCCGTCCTTGTAGGCCATATACAGGGCCGATTTGCAGAATTCCTGCGCGGCTCCTTTTTCCTGGTCGAGGGTGTCCATCTGGTCGAAAACCAGCGGCGGTACGTAATATTCGTTGTTCTTGTAAAGAGTTTCCGGGAAATTGACGAATGCCCTGAGGTCTTTGCGGGATTCGACTCGTCTGATTTCTATAGGCATAGGGTAAACGCTATTATATTAGTGGTAATTCCGGATGCGAAGATAGACTTTTTATTGGATATAATCAAAGTTTTCTGTACCTTCGTAATGTGTACCGCAGGATTCATACCGCCCTTATCCTCGTCATCCTGAGCCTCATGCCGCTGCATCTGCAAGGGCAGGAGTCCGCAGGCCTTTTCAGTTCCGTCAAGGGCATAGGCGCCACTCTCCGCACCCCCGAATCCGGCGGCGTCTTCCATTCAGCCACCGCCTTCATCGACATCTACGGAGTCCCCACGAGCCGCTGTTCCAACCCCGGCATCCGGGTCAATGTCTCCCGTCAGTACGTCCTTGGCCGTACGGCGAAGGGCGACGTCGGAATGACCTTTTACGCCGGCCCAGGCATCACCGCAGGCTACGTAAGAGACCACGACAAAGGCCGCGGCATAGACCTTACGTCCCTCATGTCGGACAACGACGGCATAGTAGCCGCCCTGAGCGCCGACGCCGGCTGCCGCTTCGATTTCGGCGGCCTTGTTTCCCTCGACCTCTCCTTTGCAGGGGACCTCGGCCTGCATATCCGCCAGAACGAAAGGGAACACGGCTACTTCGCCACAAGCCTTAGCATTTACAACAACGGATGGATGCAACTGCTCTATCCCCAGATAGTATTCCTTTTCCACCTGAGATGAAGAAACTCCTGCTGACAGCCATCCTGATTCTCCAGGCTTCAGTCCTGCTGGCGTGGAAACCCAAGCCCTCCTTCGGCCTGGAATGGGGATATACGGGCACGTTCCTCCGCACCCATCAGTACAACTACATCTACAGCGCCGGCTCCAGAATCATCGACAACGGTTCCAACTGGTGGTACTATTCGAACGGAAGCGTCCTTGCCGGAGCCGGTCTCGACGTCTCCCGCACGGTCAACCTTTCGGTGTATTCAGGCCTCCTCGGAGTGTATTCCCACCGCTGGATGGTCCCGGTGGAGCTGCGCGCAAGCTGGTGCCCGTCAGGCCTGGAAGAGGACGGCCTCATCACCCACGCAGGCGTTGCCGCCACTTTCCCCACCTCCACGCTGATGGAAACCACGGCAAGGCTCAATCTCGGCGCCGGACGCAGGTTCAAGGTGTACAGGCACATCAGCGTCGATTTCCAGATGTCGTTCAACCTGACGCTCGACCACGACATCATCCACGACCCCGACACGCACGCCTACATACTCCCGGACAAGACGGTCCGGAATTACTCGGAGTAC
>JAEEGL012930815.1_pt1 | contig 22998 bp, 17 predicted proteins | sample 9134231 | NCBI WGS metagenome assembly JAEEGL01 (sample SAMN16246548, study PRJNA631951) | gut metagenome | biome: gut microbiome; feature: rumen; material: fiber-attached | host: Bos | place: Iran: Karaj | collected 2018-10
CCGAGTGCCTTTGCATGCCCTATTTGTTGTAAGCCTGAACCGTGATGTCAAGATTCTCATAAGTTATAAAATTTTTGTTCGGAAATTCACTTTTATATGCGTTTGCGAAATACTTATCACAAACTAAAAAATCACTACAATTATCTTTTTCAATTAAAAATGGACTGGGATTTGCAAATAAAACCCTTTCATTGCTTGTTTGGATTTCTTTTAATAAGAATCCACATTCAAAAGCAGATTCGTTAAATTGACAAGTCCTCCGCCTTAATAATATCATAAGAAAATGAAAAATCCGCTTATTTTAAATTTTTATTTGAGATTTTTTAGTCTATAAGCGGATAATTGATGCCAAAACATGACCGAATAAATAAAAAAAGCCCCGCAAGCCCTCTAAAATAGGGTTTACGGGGATATGTTATTTACTCCCATTCAATTGTGGCAACGGGCATTCAGCAAGTATTCTCGTGTTGGAAATTGAGTTTGGATTTTTTGTTACTTCTTTTGTTTTTGACATAAAAAAACCTCCTAAAATATGCAGGAGGAGACAATAAAACTGCTTCCTTACGCCGGTATTACCCGGTTCAAGTAATGAGGGTAAGATATCGTACAGTATCTATCTCAGCTATAGCTCCCCTAGCAAAAACAATATTTATATGATTTACATACAGCGGTTATTATAGTGAAAACCGTGGGATTGTGCAAGTGGTTTTGAGTTGTTTATAAAAAAAGTTTTGGACGGTGCGATGATTGTTACTTTTTTCGGGTCGAGTAAAAGTGATACAGGCGCGGTTCGTCATCATAAATATCCTGATACATGCGTACATCCAAAAGATCAAATCCGGCCTTTTCGGCGGTCTTGCACGAAGAAACATTTTCGTCCAAAACAGTGGCGATAATTTCATCTTCACCATAGTGATCGAAAAAGAAATCAAGATAAGCTTTTACAGCCTCTGCAGCGTATCCTTTTTGTCTATGTTCGGCGCCGATTCCGTATGTGATGCCTATCTTACCCGTGTCCTCATAAAAGGTATTGCCCACGGTACCGATTACTTTTCCGTCATCTTTTAAGCATACAATCCAGCAAATATAATCCACTCTCGGATTATCCTGCTCGGCTAAAGATATGGCTTCATCAACCCATTCGCCAATCCATTCAGCGCAGTCCGAATCAAGCCCCAGCTCGGAAAAACTTCCGTCGCGGGATATTTGTTCAAGTGGTATTTCATCGCCATGCTGGATGGGGCGAATGAGGAGGCGGGAGGTGGTGATTTGCATTATTATCTCCTTAATATAATCTAATGAATTAATCCTTTTTTCGTTTACAATAATTGTTCCTGTTTCATAAAGAACCCATACAATAATTTTCTTTCAAATTCGGTTACGCTGTCTTTTCTTATTTTATCCTCAATTATCGGAATTATCTTTTCTTTATTATCCATAAAGTGCTTCATTAGTTTTTTATTTTTTGCAAAATTTTGCCACATATAATTTGAAAAATCAACTTTAGTATAATCAAATTCATTTGGATGAAGAATGAAATCCAAATAAATATAGTCTTTAGATAACTCGTTCAACGAACTAATATCTTCTATTATTTCGAAAATATAAAAAATATATATTTCCTCGAGTTTTCTTTCAAGTTGATCCGGATAAGTACGCATCAATGGATTCTTTTTATGATATAATTCAATGACATCATTTAATAGTTCTTGTTTTCGTTTTTCATCAATGCTAACCCAACCATTAATAACAAAAATACATCGAGCGTTTGAAGATAACATAGAAAATCGGTCTGATAAGTATTTTCCATATTCTTCCCTTTTCTCTTTGTCCTTAATCCAGTCGTGGAATAATTCAAGCATCAATGCTTTTCTGTTTTCATCCTTTTCTATTAAGACATATAGTTCATCTTCTTTTATATTGCTATTATTTATAAAATATTTTATTAATTCTTTAACCTCTGAAACCCTATTGCAAAGAACATCCTGAAATCCAAGGCTATTTGCAAATAATTTTATGCAATTACATTCTAAAGAAAAATTAATCTTTTCTAATAATTGAGTTAATGCTTTTATCCAAATATATATTTCCGGATATAATATATTCCAAAAACGATTATGAAATCTCTCGTTAAGAAATAATTCCCTAATTGCAGTAGCTATTACATTCTTGCCCTTATCTTCTAATGTTGTCCTTGATAATAATAAAGAAATATTTGCTAAGATCGATATTTGAATATCTATCTTGCTATCTATTCCTATTTCTATAATCGACCTTATTAAATTCACAAAACACGAAATAATATGCTCTGTTGTTTTTTTCTCCATCCGAAAATAAGTGATTTTATACGATAATAGTAACTTATACAAATCATTTACTGATATATATTTTGTCAGGAAATCAATATCCCTTTCATCTATAGGATATTTATCATACTCTATTTGAAGTCCACTAAAATTAACCTTTTTAACGACTTTGTCATCACTAGCACAAAGAATGGCCTCAATATATGGTCTAAAGAAATTCTTTGTGTCAGATAGATTTCTAGGTAATAATAAGAAATTTTTAAAATTCAATTCATAATATGTTAATGCAATATTTTTTATGTTATACAATTCTCCATATGAATAACCTTCAAAGAAAAAAGTCGAATTTGAATCGGTATTTTCCTTAAGTTTATTTAGTGATGTAAGCATTTTAAGTTTTTTTGCGGAATTTCCTTCGTACATGTCTAAATAAAACTGATAAAACTGCTTTTCATCTCTTGAAGCAATATTGTTAATATAATTCTTCACTTTAGTAGGATCAAATTTATTTGTGCGTAACGCTTCTAAAATTGCTTTATTGTGAAGATAGGCTATTTTTTCAGCATTTGATAATTCTTCAAATTTAACCAAATTATATTCATCATAAATGTATAAATCTTCCAACGCTAAAAATCTGTAAAAAGAACGTTTTAAAACGTTTTCTTCATTTTTACCCAAAGATACAATTTCTGAATAATTGTTTTCAATATATAGAGAATAAAATCTATCTTGAACTAATTCGCTCTTTATTTCCGATTCTATCGAGAAGGAATACTTTTTGTTTTCATCATCACACTCTATTGTTCTGATTCCAACATTGATTAGAGATTGTTTAAATAAATTCGCCTTTTCATCTTCTTTTTTGAAAAAACTAATAATTTGGTCATAGGTTTCTTTTGAATTTTTTCCATACAACACAAGATTATTATCTTTTTTTGTATAATCTTTTATATTAAGAATCGATAATAATATTGCATAATCATTAATTTTATTTAAAATCACATTATCAACCGACTCGCCAAATGATTCGCTTGGCATAATCTCTTTGATTAATGACTGATCTCTAATCAAACTCAAATAACTAAACAGTTTCTTCCCTTTTTCATCAGTAAGATCATCTGGAATTTTATTTATTAAAGGAAGATTATGAATGTTCAGCACTTCAATATTATTTTTTCTGAAATAATCCACAATGTTGTTATCAATTTCTTCGCTATCAAGAACAATATATCCACTATTCTTAAAAACATCATTATCAGAACGTAGGTAATTAATCCAACTGATTATTTGTTTAACATTATAATCAATTAAAGAATAACCTAAGAATAAAAATATGTGATCCGTCAACAGCGCTTTAATAAACAATTCAATAACAACATGATTTTGAGAATAATTTAAATAATCCTGTTCTTTTAACACTATTGTTTCAGGATGTAATATATCTCCATGCATTTTTATAATATATTTGCTTTTTTCTGAATCCAACAATTCTTTATCCGAAATGATAACATCATATTGATCTCTATGCACACTTGAAGAAGACTCGATTATCCTATCATAATTAGTCGTAATAATATGTGATGGATTAATTTCAAATATTTTTTTTGAAATTGAAAACTCAGGTATTACCTTATCCGATATTTGTTTTTCTATTATAGAATTATATAGTATTGGGTCACTATTAAATACATATTGCGGTATTTTCAATAATTCGTCGGCTGAGTAATCATATGCTATTTTGCAATTATTTGTTTCTTTATCAACACAATCATCCTTTTCCTTACAGTTATTGCATCTTGAATATCCAATACTATTAGCCATCTCTTTTATTAAAGCTGCCCAACTTGGCATATCAGGAATATTCTTCGATACCCCTGATCCAACGAATATTACAAGTTTATTAATCTTCGCAATAGCATTTATATCTTTTGCATATTTTATCAAATCTTGATTATCATTATTTGCCATAATTCTAGTTCCTTTCTCTCGTTTGCATTAACTTCTATATTTCCAGTTACTTCTCATCAAGCACTCTCTTTAATGCTTCATGATAATCAATTTGTGGTATATCTTTCGTTGCTTCATCCCAATCAAGCAAATCATAATCAAATGAGAATTTTTCTTTGTTCTCGTTATAATACAATTCAGCCACATAGCAAATTATTCCGCAAATTCTATTAACGCTCATCGTATATGAGCGCTGATGTTGCCCAAATAAATCTGATATCCCACTAGAATCCGAATAAATATCAAATTCTTTTTTACTTTCAACCTTCAAAACAAAATGATTTATAGGCAATTCTCCAGCCTTACATAAAAATTCATTTTCTACATTTGGATTACCCGCATGCAATAGTGCGCATCTTAAACTGTAAATAACATTCCCAGATAAATAAGGCATCTCTTCATCTGAGTTTTGAAAAGGATTCTTTTCGTACTGACCTATTTCCTTATCATACCATTTGATATATCTTTCTTTGCTCTTTTCATTAGGGTATTCTGCCTTGCCACAGATATCAGGTAAAGTTAGTGCTGAAATCAATGCAGCAAAGTATAAGTTATTATTTAATGCATTCCTTACATCATCCACTATTCTTTGAACCATTCGAAACCTCTTAATAATAATATTTTCATTATATTTTCAGTATAACAAACGCCTTTATATTAGCAATACATATATTATAAAAAACCCACAGGCGCGTTAGCGCCTGTGGGTTAAAACTAAACTCTATCAAAAAACTATATTCTCAAATCACCAGATCTGTCCCCCTGGTTCTAATCGAACCAGAAGAACCGTCCTCGTTGACACATATGTATTCACATGAAATCAAAAAAATTCAATTAAATCCAAACATCAATAAAACATTTTCTAACTCAATAACTCTTTTGCTCCATAGGGTTTTTTCGTCAAATATGTGGCAGATTGAACTGTGCATGCTCCAGCCGCTAATAACTTTTTCACATCATTAGCGCAGGTTACACCTCCACCCGCACATACTTTTAATCCATTTTTAGCTGCCGTATATGTATAACCCAATGAAAGCGGTAATTGCCATCCGCCAAAACACGAAGTAGTATCTGGATTTAAGCGATTATTTATATAATAATCATTTCCACTTTTTTCTATGTAAGGTGAACGCACGGAGTCAAGCAAAGAAACATATTCAATTCCTGCATCAACCAATAATGGAATAATATAATCTTTGGGTAAATTAACATTAAGTTTGGGCATAATGGGTGTTTTCACATTTTTCAATAATTCTTTTATCAGAAAACTCATTTTTTCCGAAAACCATTCCGTTCCTATGATATTTCCCATATAAAAGAAATCTAATTGAATACCATCAACTCCGAATTCCTCCAGTTTTTTGCACGAAGAGATCCAATCTTCAGGATGTAAACTACAAGCTGTAAAACTAGGTATTAAAAGAATATCCGTATGATTACGAACATCGTTTATTATTCGTAAGCATTCATTTAGTGTAAGTATTTCCTTTTCAAACGATGACGATGCATAACTATATCCATTTTCTCCCAAGACAAATTTTCTATCCTCAAAAAATTCACCTCGCGTATAATTTGCACAGGATTTAATTATTACACCCTGTACCCCATTTTGTGCAAGCCGTAATATATTACAAACATTTTCTGTAGCTATGCATGATGATGCAATAAGCGGATTATTAAGTGTTTTCCCCATAAATTCAGTCATTTTTTCTTCCCCCTTTTTTTATCTTTTCATGGTAAAAGTAATTAACGAAAGGAATGGTATATTCGCGTGCCATTGTATTTATATTAGCTTCCTCCATTTCCCAATACGAAAGATCTCCATCTAAATATATTTTTTTATAACTTGCTAAGTGTTGAGGATACTTTCCAGCTATATATTCCAATATCTTGGTTTTCGTTGATCCTCTTAAATTTAGATTTTCAAAACATACTTTATCAACATTCTCTACAGCTGAATCTATTATTTCTCGAATATTAGTTATATATGGAAAAATGGGCGATATAAAAAGGTACGTATTAATCCCTTCTTTATGCAAAATTTCTAACGCTTTTAATCTTCTTTGAATTGAAGGTGCTCCAGGTTCAACGTCTTTTCTAAATTCATCATCTATAGTGTTCATTGAAATACCAACTGATAAATCCGGTATCTTCTTTAATAAATCTATATCTTTTATCATTAAGTCCGACTTGCTGAGTATTTCAATGTGTGCATTGATCTGACTTAATTTATTTAAAATATCGCGGCTTTTATGATACTGCATCTCATACGGATTATATGGATCAGTAACAGATGAGAGTAATACAGTTTTATTGCATAAATCTCGAGGTAATTTTTCATTTTCATATTCTTTTACATCAAGAAAGGTTCCCCAATCTTCGTCATGACCAGTAAAACGTTTCATAAAAGATGCATAACAATACAGGCAATTATGAGTACATCCGACATACGGATTTGCAACATAATCTGATGCCGGTAGATTTGACTTTACCAAAATAGATTTAGCATTTGTTACCGAGAGTTTCATTGTTTTTCTCCTTTCTCATTACCCACATCATTGTAACGACAGTCATAATAGCACTGAGCGAACCTAGACGAAGCATAATAGTTATCGCATTATCTTTTGCAAAGACTGAAACAACTACTGCAACAAAAAGTCCAAGCGCATGACCAATATTTTCAGCTATATCCATAGACATTTTTTTATATGACCCTTTTTCTTTAGCTACCGAGTTAATAGTAAAAACAACTCCTCCACCTAAACCGGTAAGTAGCCATAATACCAAAAAAATACTTGTGTTTTGTATATAACTCATTATTAACAAAATACAACTAATTATTGTATGTCCTACATAAAAAGCCGTGAGATTATTAACTTTAACTTTTTTTGCTATTGGTTCCACTATCATATATGTAATCCATGTCCCAGCAAATATGATTGCAGAAGCAAAAATTCCCAAAAATGATTGTCTTTTTGAAAACAGCATTCCAATTGTAGTTAAAGTAATATGCGCGTAGAAAAAATAATGAAGTTGATGAAAAATCATTATTATTGGAAATCCATTCACGAACGACAATGTGCAAATGTTGCTATTAAATCGTTTGTCTTTTAAACAAAAAATCACAATAATAGCAACGATAGCAAGTATGCCTGCTGGGTAAAACGCAGCCATTGGAGATATAAGAAATCCGATAACACGAAAAACGCGCTTTGTTAATCTATTTACATCTTTTTTTATCCCGCTTCTTATAGTTTGAATACATGCAGATAAGAAAAATATGGATATAAATGTCATAACATATGCTACTCTTTTATCTAGTTTTATCAAAATCATAACAAACGAAAATGATAAAGATATATTTGTTCCCAACATTAGCCATTTATTATCAATCTCAAAAGGTTTCGGAAACAGATTCCCTAAATGGTAAGCTAACACATATCCTAAAATGCTACACATAGGTAACGAATGTACTACACCATAAGCTATCCATCCACACTCTAATAACCCCGATATCAAACTAAGCAGATAAAACATCATAATTCACACTTCTTTCATCGTTTTCTGATTTTAATTCACAACAATGTTCACAATCCGACCAATAGCGAGCCTTTTCACCATTAAGAATCTCATATAACGAATTATCTTTAACATTCCCTAAAAGGAATTTAGGATCAACAATTCCCGTAGAACTATCTAATGCCCAGAAGCAAGCAACCACATCACCATTAGGCAATATACCTATTGAATGTCTTACGCAACGACAAATGTTCGTATATTTTTTGTGTCCCGGCATTGTGTAATGAAAATCTAATTCCGGCTTATTCACAACTGGAGAATTATCAACCATCTCCTGAACCATACGAACATATTCAGCACACTGCTGATTATCCATAGCTGCTTCTGGATAATTCTTACCCCTTCCCGAAGGAAAGAAGCGCAAAATACTCCAATTATCTACTCCGTTTGCGCAAGCCCAAGCAAATACTGCAAGAGCATCTGCATAATTTGCATTATAAGTGCTTACTACCGTTTGGAGTCCAACTTCGCAATTTGCCTTTTTCAACTTATCAACAGCTTTTGCCGCTGCCACGCTATAACCCTCTGGGCGAAGTACATAATGACGATACGGTACTATGTCCATAGTCATCTCCACATCGTGAACTGTGTTACCAAGAAATTCTGCAAGTTCATCTGTGATGCCATATCCCGAACAACTAATGCCCAATTTATCTTTCCCTATCAAATTTGATAACACAGAAATAAGCTCTTTGTGACCTTCAGCATCTGTAAACAATTCTCCCCCAGATAAATCGACTCGAACATCATATCCCTTTTCCTCAAGTTCTTTTATCTGAGAAGCAACCTGAAGTTTCTGTTTTTGCGTCAACTCGTAACAACGACACGACTTATCAGAGGATGCTCCCATACAGCAAATGGCACAATTCCAAGGACACAAAGCTGTTACATCATAAATAATGGATATTTTTCTTTTCATTCGTCTTCCTCCTGTTCATTTCTCTCGTTAATTGTTTGTGAAAACCATTTAAATGTTTGAAATAGAAATATCTATGAAAAATTAAAAAGCCGAGGCTAATTACAGAAGAAAAATCCATCTGTAAATATCGCCCCGGCTAATTGGTGACAAAACGTCCCTGTGCTCAAGTAGCATCTTTATGTTATTTTTCTTGCTTTTGCCTTATACGCCCTCATTTTATCGAAATCCCAAAGTACGAGCCTTTTACAGACAAAGCAATTACTGGATTCTTTTCCACTTGCTCCATATGCGTATGTCTTTCCCTTGTTGCAATATGGACATCTCATAACCGCATCCTGATCAAATTGATTAAGGTCTACTACAAATTCAGTTTTTTTCAATATTCATTCTCCTCATAAACATTAAAAACAATGTAAGCATATTTTGTTAACACTTTTTTGCCTTTTAAAAGGATGGACCTATTTCCATCCTTTTTCTACGTTGACACGAAATAATATATTTCGCCTAAACAATACCAATCAATAGTAATATTTTCCATATGAATACTCACGCATGAGGCCAAGAGTCTTAAGTCTTATCTCTGCAGCAGTATAAGAGACATTAAATACTTCCATAAGATTATGAATAACGTTCATCTCAGCCCTTCTGTTTTCGCCCTGTATGAGATAGTCTTGTCTTACATCTTCAGTTTTCATGGCTTCTCTGAAACCTTCTGAAAAGGTTTTTCTGGGCATAAGTATTGCTGCCGCAAGAGAATCCGCCTGCCACTCTTCCCAATCGTTTTCAGTATAATCTCTATATGATCCGGTCGTTCTTATTCCTTCAATATTCTCTGATCTACATGCAACTAAACTTCCAGAATTGTTTCTTCTAAACTCGTAAGTTCTATTGCTAGGTGAATGATAAGTTCTATGACAAATCCAATGTGAACACTCGTGAGCTAGAGTATAACGCTTTCTACCCAGATTTTCCCAAAGACTATAGTCAATAACAATTGTGCCCTCGGGAAGATCAATTCTCTCTTCATTTAAAGAAGAATCATATCCATTGATTTCTGTATCCCCAAAGGCAATCATTCCAAGAATAGAACCATCCTTGGCAATATACTTTTCCTTAACATCCAAATACAAACACTCTGTTGCCAAATACTTCACATCAATAGGACGAGGATATTTTAATACATCGGGCATATATTCCCTCAAAACTTCTTCGCCCAGTACATCAAAGTCTTTCTTCTTCATAATGTACATGCCATTACGTTTCATAGGGTAATTAAGTTGCATAATAGTATTTCTCCTTTTCGCAGATTATGTTAGTATTTTTTGAGTCGTTCTGCCGGAGTGATGAAATCATTTAGAACTCATTATCTTATTGATAAATTCTTCCCACACTTCATCAGATATATCTTTTTGCTTCGCCACTCTTAAAGCCTTTCTGGCCACATGATTTTTCCCAAGATATGGTTGAATATCCTCAAACTCACCTCTTGTCAACGAAGCTAAATCCATGAACGATTGTTTTTGGTCTTCAGGCAAATCAAGAAGCTGAAACATCAATTCTAACTTTGCCTTCGGAGCATAACGATTACCCTTTTCGATATCGCTTAAGTATGCTGGCGTTATTTCTAACTCTTTTGCAAAAGAGCGTACTGTCTTTCCCAGCAATTCTCTCCTTTCACGAATAAACTTACCAAAAGAATGTTCGTCTGCTTCTTTAACTATTTCATTTAAATCCATGATATCCATTCCTTTCTAAATCCATTCAAATCTGTCAACTTGCATCAAGTAATATACAGAAACCTGGATTGCCTTTTTACAAAGCGCTTATAAGTATTGCTATAAGGTGTCATGGATATCAAAAACAGCTTTGTAGCAAAACCCACTTGGAACAATGTCTTTTCACAATTTAAGCATTGTAAGCAACTTTTGTTAACAATATAGTACTTATAAAGTATTTTGTCAATACATAATTTGTAATTTTTTTTATTTTCATCGATAGACCTATAAAAAAAACCATGGTCATTAGCTTTGCTTTTAAGAAAATAATAACCGAATATAATTATCTAAAAAACCCACAGGCGCGTTAGCGCCTGTGGGTCAAAACTAAACTCTTTCAAAAACTTAAATTATTAAATCACCAGATCTGTCCCCCTGGTCCTAATCGAACCAGAAGAACCGTCCCCGTGGTTCGGAGATTTGTCCCCAGGTGGTAAAAAAGGCCAAAATAGAACCGTCCCCAAATGACACTAGTTGGTTAGTCGGCGATGTGGCCTTTGGCCTTGATGACGTCAATGACGGAGTCAACGTACTTCTCGCAAAGCTCGTCGGACTCGGCTTCGACCATGACGCGGATTTTGGGCTCGGTGCCGGATTCGCGGACCAAGATACGGCCGGCATCGCCGAGAGCGTCTGCGGCTGCCTTAACTGCTGCCTGAACATCAGGATCGTTCTGGGCGTCGGGTTTGCTCTTAACACGAACATTCTTTAAGCACTGAGGATACGTCTTCATTTCTTCCGCAAGCATTGAAAGGGGCATCTTCTTGTCGAGCATGGTCATCATAACCATTAGGGATGTAAGGATACCGCCACCTTTAGTTCTATCGTACGTTATTTCTGATTCAAATTATTCTTTAGACAAATACTCTTCTATCCGGGAGTCTATATCTCCGTCATATGAGCCGACATGAATGACTTTTCTGTCATAGACAACTATTTCCAGTCCATGCTCAGGTTCCCACTCACAATCACACTCCACAATGAATTCCATCTTTTCCGGTTCTTCATCTTCATTTCCAATGTACATTACTTTCGGGTATATATAGTTTAATATTTCTTCACCGTCAATATCCTCGGGAATATTTCTGCAGGTATGGCCGGATATTTCTTTGAATTCCAGATAGTATTTGATGGATTCCTTTATAAGAAAATCTTTTTGCTCATCATCCATATTCTGAAAAAAGTCTATGCAATCTTTGACGTAATTATCCGAAACATCATTTGCGCTTACTGATATTCCTCTGTTAAACAGGTTTGATACAAAACCATATTCTTTATCAAATTTGTATTCCGGTTTTTTGTTCTCTTTTTTCATAAAATCAAAGAATCCCATTTTGTTTCTCCCTTTAATATTTGGTGAGTTATATCAAATTATTACTCTCTCAGCGATATTTCAAAATATTCTTATGTAACTTCTGTCTCTTTTTTTGTTTCTCTTTTAAATAATAAAACAAACGAAATAATGAACATTAAAAGTAATGCAACTGAAAATAATGAATTTATACCGTTAAATATTTCGTTAAATATTTCGGAATCACTCCACTTTACATAGTCTGTCAGATTGGCAAATATATCGTAGATAAAATGTAAAATCATGGGAAGGATAATATTTCCGGAATTCAAATAAATTACAGCCAAAGCAAATCCTATCGTACCTGTTTGCAAAAATCTGTATGTATTCCACCCGGTAACCACATGGATCAATCCAAAAAGAATAAAACTGATCAATGCATATACTATTTTTCTTCCTACCGTTCTTTTCCCATAATTATATCCTTCGAGAATGAGTACTCTGTAATTTAATTCTTCGTAAAAACCTGTAGTGATCTGCAGTAAGAATATTCTGCTAAATAATATCCCCAAAGAGATCCCTTCGACAGATTCGAAACCGACAGCATAATCAATCAGATAATATGCAAAGTACAACAGGAAACCTATACCGGATATAATTGCCAGCTTAGTATTGGAAAAAGCGAGGAGTTCTTTCGGTGATCTTCCATATATTTTCCAAATCAGTATCAGTATTGCTATGCCAAACAATATTCTCAATACGCTGCTGAATATATACCAAGGAATTCCGCTCAGGAAATACCTAACTGTGAGTGAGATTGCTCCAAAAGCAGCGCTAAAAATTATTGCCAATAATATACCAACTAATCTTTTATCTCCAAGTAACTTTTTTATTGTATTCATTATTCTGGCCTCTCCGGCATTATACCATATGCAACAGATATTTTTTTACTATTTCCTCTATTGAAAATTTAACTGTATTTTCATTTAATCATAGTTTTACATTTTTCTCATATACCTAGCATCTTTAAACGTACCTATTTTCGTTATTTTATTATCCTTCAACATCCTGCTTAATACAAGTTCAACGGTTTTCACACTTATATCAGGTACTTTTTCTATGATTTCCTGCTTAGATATCGGGGTCATTGCAGCTAATAAAACGTACTCAACCCTCTCGGATTTTTTTGCTTTTTTTAGAGATATTTCCGTAAATGAATTATCTAATTCTTTAAAGCACTTATTACCGTTATTTACTATAACATTTTTTTGCAAACATATGAATATCTCCCGAAGCGTATGGATAATCACGCATTAAATCCCGGTCGAAATGCCTGTTCTCATAATGCAGCTCAATACTCTTAAATATTTTAGCGCAAAAAACAAGTCTCTGATAACAGAGACTTGCAAAAAATCATTCATAATTTTTTATACTGCTTTTTTCTCTTACATACAAAGTTTCATTTCCGTTCACATATTTGACTGTTTCCACTCCGGTTACCTGTTTTACCGTTATTCTGTAGGAAGAGCCTGCCGAACGGCTTTCCAAAACAATCTTTCCGTTCCTGTTTCCGCTTATGTTTCTTATGGAGCACGAACCATCTTCATTTATCGGAACATAAACATCTCGAAATCTCAGCTCATATCCGCCGGTGTTAATATCGCAGAAACTCTCAACATCACTGCCCTTAACCTTGGATGGTTTTACAGGTAAGAGACAGTAAACGTCAAATATAAGATTTGTTTTTAATGTTATATTTCCGGAAAACTTCAAAGCAGCGCCGCGAATTGTTACCGATTTCGCTTTACTCGGTAATACAAGAGGGGCATACTGCCCGTTGGAAGATTTTATTTCATATTCTTCATCAGAAGGTAGATAAATAATATAATCTTCATTCGGATTATTCCTGCTGTCAATATCTTTTACCGCAGAATTGAAATTTTTGAAATTCGATCTTTCTTTACCGTCAGTGTATACCGAAACGGATTCGCTACAGTCGTATTCATCCAAAATTATCGTGTTACCGGATTTGAAGAACGCCGGATTTTTTCCCAGTATTCGGTTATTAACCTGGAAGAAATAACAGTCGGTTTTGGGGGCAGTTGCGATTCTGTTTCCTTTTTTCAGGTCCGGCAGGTTTCCTTCCGAATCCAGAAGATCCATAATGAAATATACGTCGCTGCCTTCTTCTTCAATCGTTCCTTTAACGGTAAACGGAGAATTATGGTTCTTATCCAACGGAAGTTTCACATTGCACATATCTTTTAATATGATATTTTCCGTTGTAATCTGTTTTGCTTCAAGCCAACATTTTCTAGTGTAATTGGAGTTTATCTTCGCGGTTCCCGTCAGACTGATATTATCGGCGATTATTCCGGACGATACCATGTCGGCATTTTTTATGGATACTTTTTGGGCTTCGATTCCGGCTCTTTCGAATAAAGCCTCCTGCGTTACAGACAAATTATTGCATCTTAAAACATTGGTATTGCGATAACCGACGAGTGTCATTATTTTTGTTGATATATTATTGGCTTTGATTGAAACCCCCTCCTGAATCTGGAAGAATACCACCTCATCAGCGCTTAAATTGTTAAAGTTGAGATCTCTTGCCATTCTTTCAAATGCCAGACCGCCTTTGTTGCCTACGGTAATACTGAGATCGTTTTCAACATACTCCCGTTTTGACTTGTCGTAGGTGAATCCGTGAACATGTACCTGAACAAAACTTACGGATGATTTGGGATTTATGGAATTTCCTTTAAAATAGATGAGCATTTCTTGGTTGTCCTGCAAGTTTGTTGCCCGAGGCTTAATCTTCACATTGGCGGCTTTTGTGGGAAACGGAAGGCCGTTTAACAAATATTTCTCGTCCGCTTGATTACTAATTGTTTTGCCAAGATCAGAATTTAAAAATATGGTATAATTGCCGTCTTTATTATTCAGATTATCAATATCTTTAACGGCATCTTCCCATGTGAGATAAGACGATTTGTAATTATATCCGTACGCTTCAACCTCCACAATTCCATATCCGTTATTGTAAATGCCTTTATCTTTTTTCTTTAAAGTAATATAGATAGGTTCATGTTCAAAAATATCGTTTTTATATACCGCCAGCCCGACCATGCTCGAAGGGCCCAGGGGAATTTCGGCATATTTACGTGTAAGGCTTGTTTCTCTTGCCTGTTCTTTGGAATAATACCCGTCTTCCGTTTTGGGAACCAAATATATCTGATCCAAACCTTCCAAATTATATTTTCCGGTAATCTTAAGTTTCGTAGAAAGATTCTTTCCGGCCAAAGGCGCATCGACAAAGAGCCAATCATTGCTTCCGTCGGTACCCGATATCTGATTTAATGTAATTGCTTCCGTATTGGGAACCATTATTCCGGTATATCCGTCAATTTTCAATGTTCCTATATTGATTGCTTTTCCGGAAGCCTTCTGGTGAATGAAATATTTTTGGGTTATATTTTGCCCGTCATGTAAAATCTCCAGGATTCCCTTCATATTCAGATTATCCGCATTGTCATTTAAGGTTATTCCCCTGCCTATTATCGTCAGTTTTCCTTTTGATCCGGTAATCCTTCCGAAACGAAGATTATTGTTATCGAGTACGGTGGAGGCTGCATTTCTTCCAAAGGTTATATTGTAATCCGACGTCATCGATACACTTATTAAATCCGACGGAACAAATTCTTTGTTTTTGATTGTTCCGGAAGTCAGTTTGATATTATCAAATATTATATTTGTCGAAGGTGATATCACACCTGTGAATTTCAATGTTTCCAATCCCGAATTACCTTTTATTGTAACCAGATTGGCCTTTGCGGACGAAGGTGCCGTAAATGCTCCGTATGATCCGCCTTTGGCGGTACCCATGTCATTGCTTAAGACGGTTACCGTATAATCTGTTTTTTTGCCCCAGTTATTTATTACGGTTACGGCTTCGGCATAATCATGAGCAAATGTGAGTCCCGCATCGTTTCCTTCGATTTTGACATTCATATTGTTTTTGTTTTCATTCCTGATAAAATTGCCGTTCTTATAAGGAACGATATCGGAATCATTCATATACCAGAACGCCTTGATTCTCGAAGGATCCGCTTTTGAGGCAAATATCAAATCTACTCCTAGATAATTGGATTTACCGTTTTCGACAATTTTCTGAAGTTTATTTTCGATACAGTTTTTATAATTTACGTCCTTTGCGTTTCTTAAAAGATAGACATATAAATTTCCGTCTCCCGTAATTTCTTCGTTAATCTTGATTCCGGATGCCGTCTTCGCTCCCGCATACCCGTGCGAATTGATTATTACTTCTCTGATTGCGGAAGTACCGCCGGCTGAATAATATCCACCGTCGGAAAGATCCAGTTTATCTATGGTACTGTTTCCTCCTACCGCTATTTCCGAATCGTTAATACGTAACCTGTTTATATTGGAAAAACCTGTTTTAAGATGCCAGTTACATCCGGTTCCAAATTCCACGTCGGTTGCTCCTTTGGTTCCGTTTATCTGATTCAGATAGCTTTCTCCGTCTTCTTCGACATTCCAGAAGTTCAGACTCACTACTCCGGTTTTATCGTTACCGTTTCTATAAACATTTATGTTGGTATTTTCGGTAGGATTATCGTTTCCGCTGTTTACATGCGAAAGAATCAGGTTGTCAAATTCAATGCATCCTCCCGCTGCGGCATATGCCGTAACATTGCCCGAATACTTTATCACGCGCTTTTCCGAATTCAGGCTTCCCCTTAATGAAATACTGTGAACCGTATTGTTTCCGGGCATATTGATACCGCTGTGCAGATTGTTGTCTGTGATGTCGGTATCGGTGATTACTCCGTTCTTAGCATTTACTCCGACTAAAATTGTGTATTGGCCCGATTTGTATCCTGCCGACCCAAATACACTTATCTGATCCAAAGCCTTGTCGAGATCAAGGAAGTATGCACATCTTTCTATGCCGAATAAACATCCGGGATAATTCTCTCCATACGAACCGGTAAGAATCGCAGATGCAAAATACGTCAGTTCCGGTTCAATATAATAGAATCCGTCTCCGTTTTTAACAACCAAAGGTTTGCCGAATTCGATTTCTTTTTTCAGTTTGTCGGAATCATTGCCCAAATAAATATCCGCATTGCATGTTAAAAGCAGTGAGGCATTCAAAAGCAGTTTTGCGGGTGTAAACAAAGAACTGTAATTGTGTTTGTTAAATCCTTCGGGTTTTTTGACCAGAATATCATCAACACTGTTTACATCTTTTATCCTTAATTTCAGAGATACCGATTCGTTCCCCGAAAAATGATTCACGCATCCTTTGATCTTAAGACCGGGTGCTTCGTTTTTGGTTCCTTTATTTATGAAACCGTATTTTATTTCGTTTGTGTCACCGTATTCAACCGTATTGAGCGTAATCATGGCATTACCGTCAATATAACCGTAATCATGACACATTCTTAAAGTGTCGGATACCGTAATATTTCCGTCGGCTTTCACCGATGCATTCTGACCGATTTCCAAATCCCACACATTCAGGTTTCGTTTTACGTATAATTCCGAATTCGCTACGGTAATTTGGGTATTCTTGGGCGAAGATATATCGAGATTATTACCGACAGGGCATAATGCCGCTTTGTAAATAACGGTATCGGTTGTAAAGGAAAACGAATTGTTGTAATAAAGTTTTGCATTGTCACCCGAACAAGAATATATGCCGAGTGAATTTATTGCTTTGGCTGCGGGAAGAGTGACTTTTACGGGTTTATCGCTACTTCCTATATCGTCCAAAAGACAAATGATGTAATCGGCGCTTTTATCATTTTTTGAATTAATCTTATTTACCGCATAATTCAAATCGGGATAATTTCCGATTATTCTTTCGTCAGATGCGGCAAGTGTAATGTCTCCTCCCGGCACGGCTTTCAGTAATGTGACATGAATGTTTGAACCGTCATAAGCATAAAGAATATTTCCGGTTTTAACCATTTCAGCACCGCGAGATGAGGCATCATTTTCAGGGTTAAACGCCATCTCGGTAACATTTATGTTATACTTGTTGTTATTTCCTCTGCTTAATTCGGCATTTTTTATAATTCCGAACTGGTTTTCGGTCCCTTTTGCCGATGAAAGCATCTGAACACTGTATTCGGGTGTCGGAGTCACAAAATTTCCGTCAGAATCTTTAAGACCTATTTTTATCTTTGAATCATATATTGTTTTAACCGCTCCTTTAATGTTGAGATAGGGCGCAATTTTATCCGTGGCTGTTCCGTCTTTTGTCGGTTTCTGATATCCGCACAGCACAAGATTGCTATCACTTATTTCGATATTTCCGTTTATGTTAAAATCTTTCGTTGCTTCGATATATGTATGTTTTTCCGTCGCCAACACGCGGACATTTGTCAGATTAATCGAGCCTTCGACTTTGATGGCATTACAATTACCGACAAATTCGGTTGCCGACAAAGCCCCCTGAGCCATCACCGGGTTTCCGTCCTTATCCACCTTGCTTATATAATCCGATATGGTCAGTTTATAATCGGGGTCCAACTCCAAAGCAGCAACATTCGTTATCGCTCCTTCTATGTAGTTGGCAAAAGATTCACCGTCATTTTGCCCTGCATAAAGACCGTCTTCACGAAGAACAAGTGTTCCCTTTTTTCCACCGTCTATCAACACCGCCCTGCCTAAGAACTTTGTCTCATAACAGCTCATATTATTTCCTGCCATGGCTATGCTTAACGGAGTTTTTGTATTCTCATCCCCGTTTATAAATGTCACATCGTAAAAAACGGTCCCTGTTGTCAGGGTAATCTTATTTACGGGAGTAACCGCACCGTTTTTGTAATTTCCGTATTTAAGGGATTTTCCGTCACCGTAAAAATTCAGCGAGCTCAAATTGCCGGCCGAAGGCATTGTAAACGGTTCGGGAATATAATTGGTATCATTTACGACATCTACATTGTACACTCTTTCTTGGCTTTTTTGAGAGTTGATTTCCGATACCAGATCCTCAAAATATATATAATTGCACTTTAAAATGCCGCGATTATCGTAAAGAAAATACACGGGAGCTTTGGATGAACGGATAACATATCCTTTACTCTTAATACAGTAAGTATCCACATAACCGGAATCCGGATAATACAAATATACTCCCTTGAAACAACCGAAAATTTTCATGACACGGTAATCCGTACCTTCCATGAAACTTTGTGCGTTTGAATACTCGGATATATCAAATTCTTTATTATTCTGATCCTTAAACGTCAAGGCCAATCTGTCTTCATCGGTATTATTTCCCATTACGTTTCCGCTTACATTTATGCGGGGTTCTATGGAAATAATCTCACCATTGCTGCTCTTAACCGTAGCGGAGCAGCAGATTTTATTGCTTCCCGTACAATAGATTTCTCCGACATTCACAGAGCCCGAAACTGTCAAACATACTGAAAAATCCTCTCCGTAATTTATCAGCGAAACGCTCTTAACGTTATTCAGATTTCCCGAAACATTTACAGTCGAATCCTGAAGACCTATTCCCGAAGTGTTTATTTTTTTCGCATTATTCGAAATGCCTGTTCCGTTTCCGGTTATATTCCCGGCATTTAAAATATCGGAATCAACCAGTCCCAGGCAGTAACCGCCGAGATTAATATTGATTTTTGTTGTGTTTTCGCCTTTTAAACTGACATTAACCAGATTAAGATCGGTATTGAGAGTAAGTGTATTTTTTGAATAAATACAAATATGATCCCCGTCATTAAACGGAGTAATTGTGATTTTTTTTGCCTTTTTGGGCATCTGAAGATTTTGGCCCGGACTGGTCGTATCGTCCCCGTAAATCTTAATGATGTATTCTTTTTGGGGATTGTTTATTATATCTATTTGTTTAAACGCTTCCTGAAGCGTATCGAATGTTCCCAGAGGTTCATCTTCTTCATATTGCTCATAAAGCATTACGGGAGCTGCGGGAGGAGCGATAATGCTTCTAAGCATTGGTGCAAACTTTACGATATTCATTTCTTCATCTGGAAGAATTGCATCCTGAACATATATCCTGTCTTCTTCCTGTGATACAATGTTAAAATAACCGTATTCCTCGGGCTGTATTACTTCTATCAGCTCTACGGGAAATACCGTAATATCGGTCGTAAACAGAAATTCGCTGCGTGTGATGCCTGCATTTTCAATGTCTTCGGATGTTTCCGCCGTCATGAACGACAGTCTGCAATTTTCTTTGGATTCAAATCCTTTGTTAATGCTGATTTCGGCATTATTTGCTGCAATCAAAAGCGCATTGTTTTCTTTGACGGATTCTGAAGCCTGCGGGTTTCGATTGAGAAAAACATTGTATAAAACTGCCTTTTTTGTTATTCCCAGTATGCTTTCAACATTTAAATGAGCTTCGGCGTTTTCACTCATAATTAAGGTGTCGGTGAAAATCCTTCCTTCATTTTCCACAATTCCGTTTACGGACATTTCTTTTGAATAAAGTTTTGATTCGCCTGAAACAAACAGGCCTCCGTTTAATACCAATCCCCCTGCTTTTAGGACAGTATTATCCAAAGTCAGATCTTTTTCGGATTCAACAACCGTTTCGCCGAATTCGACCGACATGTCTTTAAAAGTCACATTATTTAATTTGTATGCGTTTTGGGAATCGAGAAAATATATTTTCGCCAATGTCGAATCGGCTTTGAGAATCGTATCTTCAAGGAAAACTTCGCCCGAAGTCTTTGTATCAATTCTCTTTTTGCTGTTGAATTCAACACTCTTTTTTATGTCTATAATTCCGTTATGAATTCTTCCGGCGTATATGTACCAGTCCGCATCATTTAAGAATACGGTATTGCCGTTTAAATCTATGGAAACATTCCTGTAATTATCACCGAAATCAAAACATTCGCACAAAACGTATTCCGCCAAAGCATCCTTGTCCTGCCCGGATTCTCCGGCTTCGTTTTGTCCGGATTCGTTGCTTTCGTTTTGTTTTGTCTCATCTTTGCCCGATGTTGATTCCATCGGGTTTTCTTCTTCGTTCTCGCTTTTTAAAACAGAATCATCCCGAATGATTTCTTCTTCCGAATTGTCGATTGCAGACGTTTCAATCGTGTTTTCTTCTTCGGTTTCTTCACCGATAATCGCATCATCCGCTTTTTCTTTTAAAACATCTTCGGTTTCATCGTTTGATTCTTCTGCATATGTCTCATCTTTCCGGACTTCAACATATGTTTTATCTTTCGATATTTCGTCTTCGATTATCAGATTGTCTGTAAGTTTAAATTCTATTTCGGCTTCTTCGTCATTCTTTAAAACATCATCGACATATAAAAAAAGCCCGTTAAAGTCATAAAACGATACTTCCTGTTTGACTTGATTTAAATATACCTCTATCGGTAAAGGTTTTGCGTTTTCCGCTTCCGATTCGTCCTCAACGTCCTGATTCGACTCATCGACTCCGGAAACATTACCTTCTTCATCGTTTATAAGAGAAACTGTTTCTTCCTCATCTTTCGAAGAAACAATATCATACTCATCATCCTGATGAATTGTTGTATCTTCGTCATCGTCGTTTTGCGAAACAATCGGTCCGTTTATTGTTTCTTCATCGATTGCTTCTTGGGAATCAAAAGAGTCCGGTTCAATAAAGACGACATTTGACAAATCATCCGGATTTTCGGCGTTTACGGTCATGGGTTGCATAATTAACGATGACGAAATCACCATTAAAAATGACATTGCAAAAGACAGGATTCGATTTCTGATTTTTTTCATTAAAGTTCCCCCTTAAAAAATATGCTTTTTACACTTACCCAATCTAATATTATATCATCCGAAGACATTATTTCAATAATGCGGATTCATTTTATCAATATGCTTTATAAAAATACCTTTTTCCCTCAAAAAAACTTAAAAAATGCATGATATATTGCAATATTCCCAATGCCGCGGTCATAAAAAAGGAACAATTCTTTTGAAGAATCGATCCTTTTTTCACGTTTTGAAAACTCAACGTTTTTCAATACATATATGAATATTACAATTATTCGTTATTTTTTCCGTGCATATGTCTTGCGAGCGTGGCAGCGGAACTGTAAATCTCCGAAGACTGATAGTAATCATGAAGATTTATGATCGTATAATAACGGACATTGGCCCAGTTACAGACAACCTGCAAGGTACAGGCAGCAGGTATTTTGACATCATTTTCCTTACCGTATGCTTTGCAGGCATCGGCAAGCTTCTTATCGTCGTCTATAATCCATACGAGTTCGCCGTTATCATCATACTCATCCTCGCTTTGGATACATCTGATATTGGGTACAATAAAACCGAAATTTTCCGTTTCCGTCACATTTACCGTTACAAGAATGTCACCGTAAGCATACTGGCAGACAATATCATCGCTTTCATAGGTTTCTTTTGTTTTGTTTTCTTCTTCCGGAAAAACATAAACCGGATATTCACTATATTCGTCCTCTCCTTTTACGCTTTCAACCGAAGATTCGGTTTCTTCAACCGTTTCCGAAGAAGTTTCTTCCGTAATTGCGGTCGTTTCGCTGTATTTTGTCGTTTCTTCGGATTCGCTTTCTTTTGTGGTTTCGGTCGTCACTTTTTGGGATTGGGATGTTTGGGACGGCTTGGCACTTTGGCATGAAACAAGCATCAAAACAGCGGTTCCCAAAATAATAAAACCAAGAAATTTTTTCATTTTCATCCTCCTTGTAATCCGTTTTACGTTTCAGTGAAACGTTTTATTCACAACTTTTTTCTGTCGCCGTTTCGATTTATGGGATGCGGATCGGCGGATTCATCTTTTTCACCATAAATGCTAATTGAAAACCGTTATTCCATAAATGGTATTATAAGCAAATTACGGTGCCTTAATTTGTACAAACGGAAAATTTGATTCTTTATCGAAAAAAGGGCCATGCCATTCTCTCTCAGCACAGCCTTTTTAAGGAATAATCCTTTATGAAGAGGGGTGATTTTTTATTCCACTCTGAGACGTTCCACTACGCTTTTTTTGTTTAAAACCGAATATGACGCAACCGGTATTAAAGCAGACAAAATTAAAAACAAAGGTAAACAGATTATAAGAGGCAA
>JAEEGL013645903.1_pt1 | contig 22998 bp, 27 predicted proteins | sample 9134231 | NCBI WGS metagenome assembly JAEEGL01 (sample SAMN16246548, study PRJNA631951) | gut metagenome | biome: gut microbiome; feature: rumen; material: fiber-attached | host: Bos | place: Iran: Karaj | collected 2018-10
ATGTTTTGTTTCATAGCAGTTACATTATACCACCATTTGGCTGCTTCCGATAGGGGGCAGCCATCTCTTTTCATAACAAAAAATGAGAAGCCGTTTTTCGCGACTTCTCACTTTTCGTTATGGGACTTTTTTTACAGCCCCTTTTTTCATGCTTTCTGTTAGTCGGTATTCTTGCAAATAATGTTTGGTTAGCTGTGCTCACGATATGTTATTGCTTTTCAATGGGTTTTCGAGTACAATAATTAAGTAATCACAAAAAAGGATCTGCCAGGGGCAAGCAACGGGAAGATCCACAGCCTTACCGCCGCGCATAGGACACAAATAAGACAAGGAAATACGAAATGAAAGAATTGACAACCGTACAGGCACGGCGTTTCCTTCTTGCAAAACAGGGTCTGCTTGGGGACTATCGCTTTTTCGAGAAGGAGGGAGCCTATGCCTATATTCGGCAGGCCGGCTGCATCCAGTACGATCCGGTGGACGTCTGCGGCAAGAACGCCGAGCTGACACTGCAATCCCGGGTCAAGAACTTCCGGAAATCCATGCTTTCGGAACTGCTGTATCAGGATCGGCTGCTGGTGGACTACGCCGACAAGGAGCTCTCCATCTGGGCGGCGGAGGATTGGCCGTACTTTTCTCCCTACCGGGAACGCAGCCGCACACTCGGCGCGAGCTTTGAAGGACTTGTCGAATTGGAGGAACAGGCCCTTACATACATACAGGAAAACGGTCCTGCTTCCAGTGACACTCTGCCCATTGAAGGCGAGATCTTCTGGCATTCGTCCATGCATTGGAGCGGCAATTGGCACAGGAAATCTCAGGCGGCCCGCTCGGTCCTGAAACAGCTATACACAGATGGGATACTGCTGATCCACCACAAAAACGGCTCTCGGAAGTTCTATGATCTGGCGGAGCGGTACTTGGATTCGAAGCTCCTGACCGCCGATAATCCCTGCCAGGGCGCTGATGCGCTGCTGCGATGGCGGTTACTGCGTCGGATCGGAGCTGTGGGTCTGTTGTGGAACAAGAACTCCCCGGCCTTTCTTGGAATTCATGCGGACGCTGAGACCCGCAGACGTGTGTTTGCGCAGTTAGAGGAGGCCGGGGCAATTCTTCCGGCCCTCATGGAGGGCGTCAAGACGGTTTTCTATTACCGAGCGGAGGATGAACCCCTCATGCAGTCGGTGCTTGAGGACATGCTGAACACCAAGCCGCGCATGGAATTTTTGGCCCCGCTGGACCCACTGCTATGGGACAAGCAATTGGTTTCCACCCTCTGGGACTTCCAATACAGCTGGGAGATCTACACCCCTGCGGAAAAGCGCAAATACGGCTATTACACCCTGCCGATCCTCTGGGGCGAGCGCTTCATGGGTCGGATTGAGACTGCCGTGGATCGAAAGACCGGAACGCTCTTCGTGAAAAACCTTTGGTACGAGCCCGGCGTCCGGCAGACGAAGAAGCTTCATAAGGCGCTTGAACGTAACATTCGTCGTTTTGCCGCATTTAACGATTGTTCCACAGTGGAGGGGCATCCGGAATAAAAGGAGAATAGATATGATACAGGTATACTGCTACAGCAGATGTTCCACATGCAAAAAAGCTCTGCAATGGCTGGATGCGAATGGGATCGAGCATCAGGTCATCGACATCAAGAACATTCACCCGGATGAGGCAACCCTGCGCCGGTATTATACCATGAGCGGACTGCCGCTCAAACGCTTTTTCAACACCAGCGGCATCCAGTACCGGGAGCTGGAGCTTTCCAAGAAGCTGCCCGGTATGAGTGAGAACGAGCAGCTTCGCCTGTTGGCCTCCGACGGGATGCTGGTCAAGCGGCCCCTGCTGGTTGGAGAGGACTTTGTTCTGACCGGCTTCAAAGAAGCGGAATGGGCAGAGAAACTGTTATAAGCAGCGGATCATATACAGAAGAAACATGAGGAAAAACAATGCTGAATCAAACCGGATTTGACCTTTGGGCCGATGGCTACGACAAGAGCGTCGGCCTGTCCGATGAGGGAAATACGTATCCATTTGCCGGATATAAAGCTGTGCTGGGAACCATCTATCAAGCGGTAATGAAGAAGCCGAACGCTGTTGTTCTGGACATTGGTTTCGGCACCGGAACGCTGACCACAAAGCTGTATGAAAATGGCTGCACGATCTTCGGTCAGGACTTTTCGACACGGATGATCGAGCTGGCCTCCAATAAGATGCCCAATGCACATCTGTATCAAGGCGATTTCACCCAAGGATTGGTGGAGCCGCTCCTGAAAGAGAGCTATGATTTCATCATAGCCACCTACTCCCTGCATCATATGACTGATGAACAGAAGGTCTCCTTCCTGTATGCGCTGCAAAGCCTTCTGAAGCCTGGCGGACAGATTTTGATTGGTGACGTTGCCTTTGAAACCCGAAGCCAGTTGGAACAGTGCCGGAAGGACGCAGGTGACGAATGGGATGACGATGAAATCTATTTTATAGTGGAAGAACTGAAGAAGATTTTCCCGACGCTCGCTTTTTCTCGGATCTCCTACTGCGCCGGTGTCCTGTCAGTGGCATTATGAATCTGCACTTGTGAAGTTATGTAGGCAGGTTTGTATCCGGAACCAAGCCTGGGATCGTGGAGCTCGACGGTCTGCGGATCGGCGTTCATGTTTGCTATGAGGTCTCCGTTTCCCGGAGGATTTTCGGGAGCTGTACCGCCAGAAAGCCGATCTGAACATGGTCCTGTTTTATGACGTTTCAGACCGGGACGATACGGACCGATATGACCTGATCCGCGGCCACCTCCGCACCCGCGCCGTGGAGAACGTCTGTCACATTCTCTCTGTTAATGCGATCCATCCGTATCAGACAGCGCCGACCATGCTGATCGACGCCTCCGGCACGGTCCTCACCGAAGCGGAACGAAACCGGGAAGTGCTGACGGTGTTTGATTTCGAGACGAAACGGCCGGATTTCGGCGAGCGCGGCCGAAAGGACATTTCCGATCTGCTCCTTGCTTATATGGATATATTGAGGGGAAATACAATGAGAAAAGTCTTGCTCACAGTCACAAAAGGGGAGTGTCGTTCCCGATATCACAAAACAGGAGATCGGTTCATAGTCGGCGATATCTGCCCGCCCATTTGTCATGAGCTTTGGAATGCGATCTATCCATATCTGTTTGCCATTCAGAACGGAGCCGCGCTGGATCATGGCGAAGAACGGGTGCCAGCGTTTGACGTGCAATGCCCGGACGGGGGCCGCGTTTGTATCCACGGAGAGCTTTTACAAAAATAAACTTCGGGCAAACCGCCTGATGCGGAGATCTGTAAACCGTTTGACAGATCATCCTACCATATTTCGCAGATAGCGGCCCGTTTTAGACTCGGAACAGTTCAGCAGCTGCTCGGGTGTGCCCTCAAACAGGACGGTACCGCCGCCTGAGCCGCCTTCCGGACCTAGGTCGATGATCCAGTCCGCCTGTGCGATCAGTTCCATGCTCTGTTCCACCATAACGACGGTGTTGCCGTTGTCTATCAGCTTTCGCAGCAGAGACAGCAGCTTCTCGATGTCTTTGACATGGAGGCCGGTGCTGGGCTCGTCCAGGACGTAGATCTCTCCCTTCCTATGCAGCTCGCTCGCCAGCTTGACCCGCTGCACCTCTCCGCCGGAAAGCGTACTGGTCGGCTGGCCCAGGGTAAGATAGTCCAATCCGACGTCGATCATGCTCTGCAGACGCTTTCTGATCTTTGCGTTTTCAAAGAAAGCATACGCTTCGGAAATGGTCAGATCCATGACCTGTTCGATGTTCAAGCCCTGGTAACGGTAGGACAGGGCAATGGGGTTATAGCGGTGTCCGCCGCATTCCTCGCAGGTGACGGTCACCGGCTCGGCAAAAGCCATTTCATAGCTGATCTGACCGGTGCCCTTGCAGATCGGGCAGCCGCCCTCGGAGTTGAACGAGAACCATCCTGCGCCCACGCCGTTTGCCTTCGCGAAAACCTTGCGGATCTCGTCCATCACTCCGGTGTAGGTGGCGGGTGTGGAGCGGATGGAGGTGCCGATGGGCTTCTGGTCGATGACAATGGCGTTCGGATAGGATTCCGGGAAAGCATAGCGCATTAGAGAGCTCTTGCCGCTGCCGGCGACGCCGGTCACCGCGGTCAGCACGCCCTTGGGGATCGTGACATTGACGTGCTTCAAATTGTGACAGCAGGCGTCGCGGATCGGGTATCCGTCTGTCCACGGAAGGGGAGCGTGATTGACGGAGATGATCTGATTCATTGCCTTCGCGGTCAGGGTGTCGGCGGCCTTCAGCTCTGAAAGGCTCCCTGCAAAGACGAGCTCGCCCCCGTGATTTCCAGCGCCGGGGCCCATCTCAATAATATAATCGGAAAGCTCGATCATTTGTCGGGAGTGCTCCACAACCAGGACGTTGTTGTGCTTTTCCCGGAGCTCGCAGAGCATGCGTCCGATCCGTTCTGCATCAGCAGGGTGCAGACCGGCTGTCGGTTCGTCGAAGATATAGGTGATATTGTTGAGATAGCCGCCCAGATTCCGCACGATCTTGATGCGCTGCGCCTCGCCGCCGGAGAGCGTCTCCGTCTTGCGGGAGAGGGACAGATAGCCGATGCCCACGTCCACCATACGCTGCAAATACGAAGCGATCTGCCTGGCCAGAGAGCTGCCCCGGGCGTCGTCAATGGTTCGCAGGAAGCCAAGCAGGTCGGCCACAGTCATATCCATGCAATCAACGATGTTTTTGCCGTTGATTTTTGACGCCAGCGCTTTGGGATTCAGACCGGATCCGCCGCAGGTTTTACAGAATCCGTGGCGCACATGCGTCAGGATCTCATCCTGTAGGCTCTTTTTTAGCTTTGTGATGTCCTTTTTCATATAAAGGCGTTCAAAGCGGGGATATACGCCTTCATAGGGCAAATAATCCATACGGCCGATGTTGTTGCACTTGAATTCCACCATAAGCGGTTCAGGACTTCCGTCTTCGAGGATCTTCCGTTCCTCGGGTGTGAAGTCCCGGAGCTTTTTGTAAGGGTCAAGCAGGGGATTGTTCTGATAATAAACCGTCTGCCAGCCTGAGGAGAATTGACTGAAAAGGATCGCTCCATCCACGAGGGATTTATCCGGATCGAAAAAACTCTCCTTGATCAGTTCCATCCGTTCCCCGAGGCCGGTGCAGTCAGGACACATGCCGGCGGGATGATTGAAGGAATAGGCCATGGAACCGCCTGCGCTGGGCTGGCCGACCCGGGAAAAGAGCAGCCGCAGCAGGGGAGCGACGTCGACCGCTGTTCCGACCGTGGAACGGGAGGTTGAGCCGATGGCATGCTGATCGACCACGATCGCAGGGGTGAGATTGCGGATCTCATCCACCTTGGGACGGTCATAGTGCGGCATTTTGTTTCGCAGAAACAGCGGATAGCTCTGCTGCCATTCGCGCTCCGATTCCACGGCGACCGTATCGAAGGCCAGAGAGCTTTTACCCGACCCGGAGATCCCGGCAAACACCACGAGCTTTCCCTTGGGGATCGTCACGTCGATGCGCTTCAGGTTGTTCTCAGCCGCGCCTATGATCTCAATATCGTCAGTCATTTTATCGTCAGTCATTCGATTCATCTCATCTGTCCTCCCGGAGCGCTTCCTTCCGTGCAGATGGAAGCGAAGTATTCGCACTGTTATTGTATCGTCAGGCGGGAGCAAAATCAAGAGGAACAGAAGAAAGAAAGCAGTTTGTCCGATTATATCTTTCTTTTAAGCTATTTGTGATGTATAATCAAACTATCCTATGAGGAATAGGAGTGGCAATATGAAAAGAAGAGATCCAAAGATCAGCCGCAGAAGCTCGATTTCAATATACACAGAATAAGGGTGCTGCCTTTTATGAAGAGAGAGAAACAAACAGAAAAAATCAAAAAGCGGAAAGAGGGCCGGAAGGCGTCGCGCACCGAAACAGAAAAACACGGCAAAGAGAAAACAGGCACACGGAAGTGGTTACGCCGTCTGCTGTTCCTTCTGCTTGCCGGAGGGCTGCTCTGCGTGATCGCGCATATGATCGTAGTGATTCGCGGAAACGCACGGATCCTGGATCTGGAGTATTCTGACGATAAGATCGTTTCCGGCCTTCCCGATCAGAAAACCGACTGTATCCTGATCCTTGGGGCCGGTATTTGGAACGGATCTCCAAGCCCCATTCTGCGGGAACGGCTGGATCTGGGTGCGGAGCTCTATCGCGCCGGAGCGTCCGACAAGATCCTTGTATCCGGCGACAACGGCAGCACAGACTACAACGAAGTGCAGGCAATGGAAGACTATCTGGTGGAAAAGCAGGGGATCCCCAGGGAAGACATCGTGCGGGACCACGCCGGATTTTGCACCTACGACAGCATCGTCAGGGCAAAGGATATCTTTTGCGTCAACAGTTTGATCATCGTAACACAAAAATACCATCTGTTCCGGGCGGCCTATATCGGGTCCTCTGTGGGGCTTGAGACGTACGGCGCGGACGCGCACAGAACAGATTATTCCGGAAGATACGGCCGGGAAGCCAGAGAATGCCTTGCCAGAGTGAAGGACTTCTTTTTGTGTATCTTTCGACCCGATCCCAAATTTCTGGGCGATCAAATCCCGATCAACGGGACCCTTCCCTGAGACCCGGGCGATTCAGTAATGAAAGCGGTTTGGTCCATGTTTCAATTCAGCTTGAAAGGCATCCGAAGAAAACGGATCGTTATAAAAGTAAACGGACGACGGGTTCCGGTCCTCATTCTAAAGCCTCTGTCAGACCCGCAAAACGCGCCGGGCGTCCTGTGGATCCACGGCGGCGGTTATCTGACCGGCATGAAGGAAATGGTCTTTTTCAGCCGCGGGGCTGATCTGGTGAGAAATCACGGTGCGGTCGTTATCACCCCGGGCTATCATCTGTCCCTTCTGCATCCGTATCCGGCGGCTTTGAATGACTGCTATGCCGTTCTGTTGTATATCAAAAACCATAGCGCAGAGCTGGGGATCAATTCCAGCCAGATCATGGTCGGAGGCGAGAGCGCCGGAGGCGGTCTGACGGCTGCGGTTTCCATGCTCGCACGGGATCGGGGAGACGTGAACATCGCGTTCCAGATGCCGCTGTACCCAATGCTCGATAACTGCGATACGGACAGTTCGCGGGATAATCATGCGAGGGTCTGGAATACACGGAAAAACCATCAGGCCTGGGCGGTTTATTTGAGAAACTGCGCAAAGAAGCAAATCTCGCCCTATGCGGCTCCGTCCAGGCAGAAAGACTATCGCGGCCTTCCGCCTGCCTATACCTTTGTCTGCACAGCAGAACCGTTTTACTGTGAGACCCTCAAATACGTCGATGATCTCAAAGCGGCGGGCGTGGAGGCAAGGGTTGACGTATACGAAGGGATGTATCACGCCTTCGACCTGTATGAACCCAAAAGCAAGGTCGGCAAAGAGGCGATCCTTCGTTTCAACGAGCAGTTTGCTCTTGCGAAGAAACACTGCTTTGCAGACCAGCCAAACGGGTAATAATTATGTCTGTTTGGCTGTGCATATCAGAGCCGGACACAATGAAATCATCAGAAAATGAAAGGAGCTCCTCCCATGAACGAAGCATTGCAAAACCTTTTGACCAGACGGTCCTGCAGAGCTTACACCGAAGATCAGATTAACCCGGAAGACCTCGACGCGATCTTGACAGCCGGCACATTTGCGCCTACCGCCATGGGCAGACAGTCTCCGCTCATGGTCGTCGTGCAAGACGACAAGCTGCTGCGCAGGATCGAACAGATGAACGCAGCCGTGATCGGAAAGCCGGAGGCTCGTACCTTCTACGGCGCGCCTACTGTTATCATCGTGTTCGGCGCCGATACGTTGATCGGCCTCGCGGACGCAAACCTCGTCATCGGCAACCTGCTCAACGGCGCAAACGCTGTCGCCGTCGATTCCTGCTACATTTGGAGAGCGCGGGAGGTATTTGACAGTGAAGAAGGAAAGGCGCTGAAAAAAGCCTGGCAGATCCCTGAGGATTATGTCGGCGTCGGCAACGTGATCCTCGGCTGCGGAAAGCCGGAGGGCAAACGGGAACCCGCCCCGAGAAAAGCGGACTACGTGCGCAGAGTATAAAGGCAAGGGCCGCGAAAGGATTCGGAAAGCAAGAGGCTGCGATCGGTATTGAATAGTCCCGATAAGACAGGCATAGCGGGCGGAAAAATTCACCGCCCGCTATGCCTGTTACTGCAAAGTTACTTTTGAATCAGTTTTGCGCCATGAACGCTTCGATGGCGTCCGGGTCCTTTATGATATCCTTCGACAGCACCTCGCAGCCGTCCTCTGTGATCAGCAGATCGTCCTCCAGGCGGATGCCGATGGCTTCTTCGTCGATATACAGTCCAGGCTCGTTGCTGATGACCCATCCGGGCCGGAGCACGTCGCCCGCCAGGGAGATGTCGTGCACGTCGATGCCGATGGGGTGGCTCACGCTGTGCATGTAGTATTTCCCCACCTCAGAGACGTCCCGGATCATGCCCATGTCCACCAGGCCCTCCCCGAGGACCTGACGCGCGACGTCGTTCAGAGCCTTCAGCGTGATGCCCGGCTTGGCGGCCGCGGCAACGGCTTCGTTTGCCTTCAGGACCAGCTCATAGATCTCGCGCTGTCTCGGGCTGAACTTTCCGTTGGCCGGATAGGTCCTGGTGATGTCGCTGCTGTAGTTTTCATACGCCGCGCCGAGGTCCAACAGGATCAGAGTGCCGTCCTGCACCTCACAGTGGTTTGTTTCGTAGTGCATCATGCAGCCGTTGATCCCGGAGCCGGCGATGGTGGGGAAGGCCTGGCGTTTTGAGCCCAAGCGTCTGCAGGCGTACGCAAAGTCCGCCTGCACCTGGTATTCCATCATGCCCGGCTTCAGGTTCTTCATCACGAATTCCAGACCCCGTCGGGTAATATCCACGGCCTTGCGGATGGTGTTCACCTCGTCCGCGTCCTTCTGCTCTCTGAGCGGCACGCAGGCCGTGTGCAGGTCCTTCAGGATCACATGGGGATAGGCCTGCAGGAAGCGTTCCGCCATCACGAGATTATAGTCCGGCAGATCGTTCATCCGGCAGCGGTACAGATCGAAGTAGGCCTCTTCCACACGGAAACGTCCCAAAAAGCTGCTGATGGCGGACTCCAGGCTGTCCGTATAGCGCACGTCACGGATCCCGGAGATCTTTTGTACTTCCTCCTTGGTGGGCATCTTTCCGGTCCAGCGCTCCGACAGCGGGTCCGGCTCTTCAATGAACAGGATCTCTCTGACCTGTTCCGCATTCTTATATGCCAGAAACGCCGTGTTTTCCCGATCCAGGCCCGTCAGATAGAAGTACTGGCTGTTGACCCTGAAATCATAATAAGCGTCCTCGTTGGCATGGATGGGGATGCCGGCATAGGCGACCACCAAAGTGTTTTCTGCCAACGTCTTGTACAGTCTTTCTCTGTGCTCTGCAAATGACATGATGTTCTCTGCCTTTCTTATGAGATAAACAGATAGTAACATATTTTCTCGCGGAAAACAAGTATCTCCTGCCGTAAAAGGGGATAGGGGGATTACCGGAATCTCATGCAGTTTCTTGATTATTTATGATCGTGGTGCTATACTGAAAGAAGATGAGAAAGGATTTGCCTTTCATTCGGTGGAGTTCGTGAAGAATCAACCTGAAAATGCACTTTGGATAACGGAAATCTGCAGAGGAGTATTTATGAAATACGGGATCATAACGGATATCCATAACAATGTAATTGCCTTGCGCGCTGTTTTAAAGCGGTTGGGTCAAATGGGCTGTGACAGGATTATTTGCTGCGGGGATATCATTGGTATCGGACCATACCCTGAAGAAACCGTACAGGAAACAGCCGGTATTCCCGGATTAATGTCCGTGCGGGGAAATCATGAAGGATATCTACTGGAAGGGATGCCCACGGAATATCCGAACGATGAGGATATGAGTTATGGCGAAATGGATCACCACAGATGGGAACATGCCCTGTTGTCTGAAGAGTCGATTTCTTTTCTTTGGCGTATGCCAAAGCGGATAGACTTTACGGATGCGGGACTTGACGTCTCTGTGATGCATTCTTGTATGGACCGAAACGGCCGTTTTACCGGATCAAAAAAGAATCCCACCGAATCAGACTTGTCGGTTATGTTTGCCGATGTAGACAGTGATATCATATTGTACGGGCACGATCATGCCAGAAACATCTGCAAGAGTGATAAGCTGTATATCAACGTCGGTTCTCTGGGCTGTCCGTCAAGGGATCGAAATATAGCCCGCGCAGGTGTTCTCACAATCGAAAACGGAAATGCCGGGATTGAAACGATCGATGTGATATATCATGTGGATGAGGTCATCCATCAGATCGATGTGTTACATTATCCGGAAGCAGATATCATTAAGAAGATTTTTTACGGACTGTGAACACGACGACAAATCGAAATCGCAGGTGTGACACATGGACAAACTGATCACAACCGAATCCGTATTGCGGTTCATGGAGGGATCTGTGTGATTGAGATAGAAAAGATGACAGAAGCTGCAATCCCCTGGATTGCCCCGCTGGTCGCGCAGTTTCGCGTGACACTGAAAGCATTGAAGGGGATCGTGGCCTGCCCGAATGAAAACGATGGCGCTGCCGAGCTGAAAGAATATCTGGATGCCGGTTTTCCTGTGTTCACGGCCCGGCAGGAAGACAGCTACTGCGGCTACATGGTCTGCCGTGTGGACGAGCCCTGTGTGTGGGTGGAGTCGCTCTATGTCCTGCCGGAAGTGCGCAGACAGGGCGTTGCCTCCGCACTATTCCACAAAGCCGAGGAGATTGCCGCAGCCTACGGTGAGGACACCGTGTACAACTATGTGCATCCCAATAACCAGGGGATCATCGAATTCCTGAAATCAAAGGGATATACCGTGTTGAATTTGATCGAGCTCCGCAAGCCCTACGCCGGCGAAAAGCTCACCCGAAAGATTCAGGTAGATGAGAACCGGTTTGACTTTTGAGGGATGCGTCATAAGAATCAAGATCTTTCGAAGGGCATAAAATGACAAAAAGCGATTATCTATTAGACCCCTGCAGGGCTTCTTCTCTGCCTTATTGGAAAACTGTGACGGTTCAGATCCCGGAGGAAATGCAGATCCTTCACGAAAGCGACCTGCGGGATGCGCCTTCTGGCAGCGAGACCTCTGTCCGCTATTTTCGACTGATTCATCGTCTGTGCGGCTTGGAACAGCCTTCCGTCCCGGAGGGATATACCGTGATCCCTTTGACGCCGGAGATGGGAGCTGCGCACATTTCGCAATGCTATGAGGAGATCTCCGTTTCCGCGTCAGAGCTGGCCGCTATCCGGTCGCGAAAGGTGTATGATGAGACCCTTTGGCTCGCGGTCCGGGAGCTTTCCACCGGAATGATCGTCGCCTCCGGGATCGGAGAACTGGACCGGGAGCTCCGGGAAGGCGTGCTGGAATGGATACAGGTTTCTCCGAGATACAGAAGGAAGGGCCTTGGGGCGTTCCTTGTCCGGGAGCTGCTTTGTCGAATGAAGGCTAAGGCTGACTTTGTGACCGTTTCCGGCAAGGCAGATGATCCCAGCCGCCCGGAGCTGCTTTACAGGAGCTGCGGCTTCACCGGGAATGATGTTTGGTACATATCACGAAAATAATAACAGGCGTTACTGACGGGCAGCGCACACCCTCGTTTTCCGGATTACATCTATCCGTTGGATTACGACTATCTGAAGGACACCGCCTCCATGGACGCTGCCTGGATCGACGTGTGGGTCGGCTGCGGGGAAAAAACCGTGGACGTGATCATGTGCATTGTGGATCTGATGAAACGCGACTCTGAGATCAAGATCCTGGTCGGCTGCACGGAAAAAAGCAGATCGTCTACGAGACACACAACGATTCCCAATACGTGAAGGGCGTCATGCTCCGTCGCTCGTCCCATGGTTTTCACGTCTCAAAGGCAGCCAAAGTTATCCGTGCAGCGGTCAAAAAAGCAATCCATACAACATAAATAATTCTGGATTTTTATTCGCCGATATGATATAAAATAAATTGCAAAGCATTTCGACACCAAAGAAACATAGAAAGGAAGAAGGCAATGAAAAAAGCAATTTCGCTCCTGCTCGTTCTGTTGATGGTTCTGAGCCTTTGCGCCTGCGATTTTAATTCTGGAAAAAACCTGTTCGAAGATACAGAAACGGATTCGGTGGAGTTCTTTCACGGCACTTGGAAGTATGAAGACTCCGACCGATACATTGTAATCAACGAAGACAACACCTGGGAATATCGGAACGCGGAAATGTACATCCTTCTGGAGGGCAACTATTCCCTCAAGGATGACACCCTTGTTCTCAAGTCGGAGGATAACTCCACAGCCTTCAAGCTGAAACAGGATGGCAGCAAGTGGCTTATCGATGACGAGGGCATGACCCTCGCCCGTTACGAATGGGACGACTCGGGAGATGAGGAAGCTGATATCAGACCGTTCCTCGGTGTGTGGAAGTATGATGACTGCAATCTGCTGATCGGTATCAACGCAGACGGTACATGGACAATGTATGACATGGATGACGGCGATGAAACCCACGGCTTCTGCCACATGCAGGACATCGAGCTGGTGATGGAAGACGAGAACGGCCACAAGGTTGGCAGCATGAACCTGGGCTCGGATGACCGGATTTACGACAATGAGGGCGGTGCGCTGTCGCCCTATGTGGAGACGGATACACCTCCAGAGTACGGGAAGGACGACTATACGCCGTGGTTCACGGACAACGACCTGCTTGTGAACTACAACCTTGGAGATCCCTCAAAAACCGTTATAGGCGGCGTTTCTGTCCGCGGTGAGGACAGCTACAGCTATACGCGCATCCCGGCTGATTGGTTTGTTGAGCAGACCTCTTATCAATCGACCGGTGACGGAAACTGCCTTATCACCCTGACCGCCACCTCGCTGTCAGACGGAAGCACTATGCCAGCTTTTGTCAATAAGGAACGCTATGTGTTGACCTGGACCTGGAGTCTGTGCGACTATTACAGCGGCGTCATTCTGACCGAGGCCGAGGATGATACATTCTATTCCTACACCTATGACTCAAACGGCGAATCCGTCCATGTAGAATTCAGTTATTCTCACGAAGTTATCAAGTATAAGGATTTGTCCTACGAGCTGAAGCTCACACTTACCGTACGGATGCCGGAGAATTACGACGGTTTGGTGCTTGTCTGCTATAACACTCCGGAATCCTACGAGGTCAAGCTGCAGCGTGACCTGGTCTATGAAGGCCAGACTGTCCTTCCGGTGGACGAGCTTCCGGGCTGGCGGGAAATGGGCTCCGGCCTCATCTGCCGAATCAACGACTGACGATTTTCCTGCAATTACAAGGGGCGGTTCTGAGAACAAGGAACTGCCCCTCGTCTTAGCTTACAATACCTCATATCTACGCAAAAGGCGTCTATTATAAATAATCTGCTTTACAGTCACGTGACGGACCAAATGCGGAAGCAGGCGGCGGAGAAGATCGACGCCGGAATTGGGGCCGGTGAGGCGCCAGAAGGCGATTTGCCGCGCTTTCCGTCCGAGGACGAGAAAGTACCCGCCTCCAAAGCCTTCGAGCCCTTCAAGGGTACCCGCAGAAAACCGGGCACCGGCTGTCTGCATCAGATCAACGACCACCTCTGGGAGGGCAAATACGCCCCCCGCGGCCCGGATGGGAAACGCATCCATAAAAACGTCTACGCACCGACCAAAGAGGAATGCGAGGAAAAGCTCCAAGCGCTGATTGCAGAGACAAAAGAAAAGCTTCAAAAATATTAAAAATATTGCACTGTGGTCAGATTATCAGCATTTCCAGGAGTCGGCGTTTCGCACAAATCTACCATGCTTTGCAAAAGAAAAATCCTCAGATTTTTGTGCTTCCTGCACAAGAATCTGAGGATTTTGGTCGGAGTGGCGGGATTCTCCCGCGGGCTGAAAAACAGTCCACCGGACTGTTTTTCGCGGCAGTTGCCGCCGCCCTGTTCGAATCCCGCCCCTCAAATACGATACCAAAGAGAAAGAGGACGCCAAGACGCGTCCTCTTTCTCTTTGGTCGGAGTGGCGGGATTCGAACCCACGGCCTCTTGGACCCGAATTAAAAGACAAGCGTTTTATGCCGTTTAATAACATTCAAAAAAAGCTTGATTTTACAAGGGTTTTCTGCTATAATCGTGATAGAAAGTTTATTAACGTTTAATCAATTTGTTGACCTTTTTGTTGATTTGTTGACCCTGTTGTTGACCGGATGGAGGTACAGATTATGGCAGCTATTACACCCAAAACAGACAAGCAAGGACAAATCATAGCTTATAAAGTCCGCATATGCGTGGGCCGTGATGAACGGTATAAGCAGATTTGGAGAACCTGTACCATTCAGCGCCCCGAAGGGCTGACGCCTGCAAAGGAGAAAAAGGAAGTCGAAAGACAAGCCGACGCCTGGGAACAGAAGCAGCGGGAGGAGTACGAAAAGACCCGCTCAAAAGAGACCAAGGATAAAATCACATTTTCCGCTTTTGTGCTTGAACACTGGCGGAAGGATCACGTCGAGGATGGCAGTCATACGCCGTCAACGCTGAGCTTCTACCAGCACATGACCGATGATCTGATAGAATACTTCGGGCCGCGGAAAAAGCTTGCTGCAATCGACGCTGAGGCCGTCAAGCGTTATATCAAATATTGCAACACCGAGGCCAAAACAAAACGCGGCGAACCGTATTCCCAAACTACCACACAGCACCATTTCAACACCTTGCGCACCATTCTGGAATATGCAAGGCGCTACAAGTATATCCAGACGAACCCATGTCAAGACCTGGGCCAAAAGGAAAAGCCCAAGCGGAGCAAGAAGCAAATCGACTTCCTTGACGCGAACGAAACAAAGCGTTTTCTTGCCGCCTTAGATGACGAGCCGCTTTTCTGGCGTACATTTATGAACCTTCTTATAACCACGGGCTTGCGCCGTGGTGAGGCCGTCGGTCTGCAATGGGGAGATATTGACACAGAGAAGCAGATCATCACGGTTCAGCGGAATGTTACCATCGACAAAAACAGCGCTGACAAGCTCCACGTTGGCGCTACAAAGACGGGAGATGTTCGGACGGTTCCTGTTACCCCTCGCGTTCTTGCCCTTCTGACGGCCTTAAAAGCCCAATATGAGAGCAAATACAAAGCAATGATATTTCCCAAGGGCTTTATCTTCTGCAGCGCAGCAGACCCATACAAGCCCATATATCCCACGGAGCCGACAAGATGGCAGCGGAAGTTTACCGAGCGGCACAACCTTCCCAAAATGAGCCCGCACGATCTGAGACACACGGCGGCAACGCTTGCGCTTGAAGCCGGCGCAAACTTGAAGCAGGTGCAAGAGCTCTTGGGTCATAGAGACCCGAGCACAACGATGGGCTTTTACGCCGGCGTCACGGAAGAAAACAAGCGGCGGGCCGTTGAAGGGATTGAAAAGCTGATTGCAAAATAACCCCGATCGGGGCATTTATAGGAGGTTTATCATGTACGCAGATTTCTTTCACAAGGCCGTTCTCGATTCTTCTTTTGACCGTTACGAGCGGGATACAGGCGAGCATATCAGCAAAGAAGACCGCGAATTATTCAAATCAGTCTTTTCCGGCCTTGAGCAACGGTGGAAAAACGGAGAAGATATTTCCGCTGCCATGGGTGTCTTTGGCTTCTGAGTCCAGACAATGAAAACCCGCTCCATTTCACGGAGCGGGTTATTATTATAGCACAAAATAGAAGCAGTCAATACTTGGAAAATGTTGCACCTGCAACAAATTTATGAATATTAATATTGAATAATAATGGATTTAGTCAGACAGGACGCGAGGGTATATTGTATTATTGCCAAATAATTAAGGAGGAAAAAAACATGAATAACGAAAAAAACTATTGCACTATCCGCGAAACCTCCCGCGTCCTGGGGATTGCAGATTGCCGGCTGCGCGAGTGGCAGAAGCAAAATCTTCTCCCGGGCTTTTATGCCGGCTCCCGGTACTATGTTGATGTTTCCCGTCTGCAATGCGCCCTTGACGCTGGCACGATTGGGGCCAAGCCGGAGATGCCCGTATTATGCGGGCAAGAGTGATAGGGGGAAAAACTGTGACGGAGCGACCGGGGATTATGGTTTATTTTGACATTCTCCCGCAACTGGAGGAATACTCTGCTGATGAGATAGGCCGGCTATTTGTGGCAATGCTGGAATTTGGCGCGTTCGGAACTGTCCCGATGTTCGATGACCGAGGAATGCGGATCATCTGGCGAGAAGTCCAGGGAAAGATCGAGCGGGACAATGGAAAATATCAGCAGCGCATCCTTGACGGAGCCTATGGAGCTTATAAGCGGGAGACCGAAAAGAAGGGCCAAGAGCCTCTGTCAAAAGATGATTGGACAAAGCGGATTTGGCTTCCCGCCCAAGATGTACACGATGTATCGTCATGTCAACTTAAGTATACTTCCGCAAACATGATGTATCGGAACCAACAGGAACAAGGAACTACAACTGCAACTACAACTGCATCTACAACAAGCATCTGCAACAGCAGCCAGGAAAGGGGGAGCGGGGGAAAGGGAGAACAAGCGCCCGAGCCTTCAAGCTTTGGCGATACGTCAACGCTTTACAACGGCTGCATAAGTGAAGATCAGAAACAAAAGCGCTTAGAGATGTTCGACAATGCGCTTATTAGAGAAGGGGGGCGGCAGTAGTGGCACAATTCATAAAGTTGAAGCAAATCGGGACGTTCGGCAACATTGGAGATGACGAGTTGTCGGTAGCGTATGTAAAGGTTGATGACTTCCCGCCACGCCTTCACATTGGACGGTGGACGCCTGGCGGACGGCACGTCCGCTTTGCCGGATTCATAACAGCCGATCAAGCCCGTAAGCTTTGCGAGATCCTGAGCAGCGCGGAGCTCTGACAACGAAACGAAAGAGGCACCCGGTATTTTCAGTTGGGAGCCTCTTTTTTATTCTATACCTGGCCGGCAGCACTTCCCCTTGTTCGTTCTAACAAATAGCCGTGACTTCACATGCACACGCAACGCAACGCACGAACATTTATCATCTACGCGATAAGGACGCGAAAAATACGACGGACGAATAAACGATAGAGACGGGGAAGAGTTACACAGTCAGCAGATTATTACTTTTTTTGCGATTTGTTGACCTTTTTTGTTGACCTCATAGCTGATACATCAGAGTTTGAAAAACAAAAAAAGCCCGAAAAACATAGGTTTTTCAAGGCTTTTTCGATGGTCGGAGTGGCGGGATTCGAACCCACGGCCTCTTGGACCCGAACCAAGCGCGATACCAAACTTCGCCACACCCCGAATTGGCTTGTTTATTATATGACGCTTTCGCTGAAATGTCAAGTCATTTTTTGACTCCTAATGCGTGTTTCTGTTTTGACTCCTAATGCGTGTTTCTGTAATTCTGAAAAGGTGTAGTTGTGTTGCTATAGAAACGGGATTGGGGGAGTCCAAAACATGAAAAACAAGCCGGATCGGAAATCCGGCTTGTTTTAGGTCAAGAAAATCAGTTTTTCTTCAGAAGCTTTTTGCCAGCCAGAACGACGCCGCCGATGCTGAACAAAATAATAACGACAAACAGCCAGGTATTATTACCCAACCAGGGATTAGCACCAGTGGCAGGAGACTCGGGTTCGGTCGGAGTATCGTCACCGGGATATTCTGTCGCGGTAGGGCTGGGAACCTTTGTCTCAGCGGTGTCTTCCGCAAAAACGGGAAGGACAAAGCTGCCAAGAATCAGAAGAGCAAGAACAATCGCAACAAACTTTTTCATTTCATATTCCTCCTATACGGATAATTTCCTTATAGTTACAAAGGTATTATACCATAAAAATTTGATTTGTAAATACCTAAATTGAGTTTTTTTCTATAATATTATTAGTCGAAAATACTAAATGTTGTGGTGAAGGCACGATCAGATCACCATTTCATAGGGACCGATATCAGTCACGGACAGGTAGTCTCTCAGCCGCTGGGGATCATATACTCCGAGGTCGGTCACAATCCCGGTGATCAGAGAAGGGGGCGTGACGTCAAAAGACGGATAATAGCCCTTCACACCCGGGGCGGCCGTACGCACACCCATGGCCTGGAGCACAAAATCCGGATCCCGCAGCTCGATACGGACGGAATCTCCGGTCGGATGGCCCTTGTCCGGAACTCCCGTTACATAGAAGGGAACGCCGAGATAGTTTGCCGCGATCGCGATCTGGAAGGTACCGATCTTATTGACGACATGACCGTCCAGGCAGATCGCATCCGCTGCGCAGGTGAAAACGTCGATCTTTTCCCGCTGCATCACATAGGCCGGCATATTGTCCGTGATGACCGTAGTGTCAAAGCCCATCTCGCTGCAGACAGTGGCCGTCAGACGCGCACCCTGGAAATAGGGTCTGGTTTCCGGGCAGAAGAGCTTCAAAGCCATGCCGCGCCCTTTGGCCTCCCGCAGCATCATGCCGACGATGGTCTCTCCGAAGCATTGGGTCAGGACCTTTCCGTCTTTCGGGATCTTGTCCACAAGGTGGACGGCAATCTGCGCCACACGGTCATACCTGCGATCATTGGTCCGGATCAAATGCTCCGTAATGGCGTCAGGTACCGATCTTCCTTCCCGCAGCGCGATCTCTGCGGCGGCCAGGCAGCCGCCTGTGATCCGCTCCATCCGGGAAACGGTCGTCGGCCTTGCGTGGGAGATGGTATAGGCTGCTTCTTTCAGATATCGAAGCTGCTCATGTTCCGTTCTGCCTTCGCACTCGTGCGCGGCCAAAGCCATACCTGCAGCCGCTGCCGTAAAGGGCCCGCAGCTCTGCGTCACCATATCGGTGATCGCCTGGGCGACCTCAAAATGCGTCCGGCAGGTCACAAATTCCGTTTTTGCAGGGTAGATCCTTCGGTCAAGGATGCGGACTGCGCCGTTCTCATACCAGGCGATGTTCTCATATCGGAGCATAAAGGCCAGGTCGTGATCGGCACGCTTCATGGATAACACCTCCGGCATCTGCTTCAGCGGTAAAGCGTATGGAGCTCACGTCTCGCTTCGGACATGATCTTCTCCGCGTCCAGGGTCTTGTACTCGCCGTTTTCATAGAGGATCTTTCCGTCGATCATCGTGAGATACACGTCGCTGTCCTGGGCGGAGTAGGCGAGCATGGCAGGATAATCGAACGCGGGGATCATGTGCGGTTTGTCGAAATCGATTGCGACCAGGTCCGCCTTTTTCCCGACGCGGAGTTCTCCCGTGTCTTCGCGGCCCTGAAGCCTGGCGCCATTGATGGTTGCCATTTTCAGCAGGTCTGCGGGCTTGACGATGGTCGGATCTCCGGTATAGCCGTTGTGGATAATGGCGGCCAGATGCATCTCTTCGAGCATGTTCAAATTGTTGTTTGAGGCCGCTCCGTCGGTGCCGATGGTCACATTGAGGCCGCGGTCGAGCATTTTTTGGATCGGCGCAAAGCCGCTGCCGATCTTCATATTGCTGGAAGGGCAATGGACCGGGCTGACTCCGTTCGCCTTCAGGATATCGATGTCTTCATCGGAAACCCAGACGCAGTGCGCCGCTGTGGTGGGGCTGCGGAACGTTCCGAGCTTTTCAAACAGGGCCGTGGGCGTCATGCCGAACTTCTGGATGCATTCCAGATGCTCCTGCTTCGTTTCGGACAGATGCAGATGCATCCGGCCCTTTTTTTCAAAGCAGATCCGGCTGTAGGCCTCTATGGTTTCCGGCGTATTCGTGTACTCGGCATGGATGCAGAAATCGATTTTGATCTTGCCGCCGTTGAACCCGTTGAAGCGATCAAACAACGCGATGCCTTCTCTGCAATCCTGGTTTTTCTCAAACGGAAGATCCGGCCTGCCCTGGGTGGAACGGGTGATATTCGCCTTCATCCCGGCCTCGCAGAGTGCTTCGATCGTGTTTTCGCAGCGGTAATACATGTCTGAGAACGAAGTGATGCCGCTGCTGAGCATCTCAAGGATCGAAAGATAGCTCGCGGCTTTGATTGCCTTGTCGGTCCATTTCGCCTCTGTCGGGAAAATATAGTGGAAAAGCCAATCCTGAAGATTCAGATCGGAGCCGATCCCGCGCAGAAAAACCATGGGGCTGTGGCAGTGACAGTTGATCAGGCCGGGGATCAGCAGCTTGCCGCGCAGATCCTTCTCCCGGTCGAACCCGTCCTTCGGCCGCTCTTCGGAAAGATAGCAGATCGTATCTCCGTCCACACCGAGATAGGCATCCTTCAAGGTTTTCCAGGTATTGTTTTCCAGGACAAGAATATCAGCGTGCTTCAGCAACAGCTTCATGGTATCCGTCCTCCGTTTTTCGTATATTTTAGTTATTATACCGATTCCCGGAAGTCTTGTCAATACGAAAAATCCCGCTGTTATTCAATCTTTCGCCCGGGCAGGATCCGCATCTGCCCCGCAGACATACAGGACCGTGCCGTCCACCCGAAAACGGACGTTGATCCCGGCGAACCGGATTCCGTAAATGCGGTCCGGGTCCTCCTGATAGGATGGTCTCGGATCCAAGGAAAGGACTCCGACCAGGGCAGACCGTTTGTCCTCCGGCAGACAGTTCAGCAGATTTTCCATATCTTTTACATCCAGCTTCGCTGCCGGTGCGCTGACGGCAAATCCGCCCACAGCTTCCGGATGGCAATCCGCATAGGGGAGATAGGGCTTGATATCGTAGATCGGCGTACCGTCCAGCAGATCCGCGCCGGCTACGATGAGCACAGTTCCCAGCCCGGGGCTCTGCTCAGTTCCGATCAGCCGCACGCAGGAAAGGCCGATGGCATTCGGACGGAAAGGGGAACGGGAGGCGAATACGCCGATCCGTTCGTTTCCGCCCAGCCTCGGCGGCCGGACAGTGGCAGACCAATCCTCCCGTACCGCCTTGGAGAACTGCCAGATCAGCCACAGATGGGAAAAACCCTCTATGCCCCGCAGGGCGTCCGGATTGCGGTATTCCGGTTCGAATACGATACAGGCGCGCAGCTCCTCAACCAGTCCGCTCTGCCGCGGAATGCCGAATTTTTCATCAAAATCTGTGCGGATCCTTGCGATCACGCGCAGCGTATGCTGTTCCATAACCGACCTCCGTTATCGTGTTCTTTAATTTACATTATATCACAGGCAGGCATTCGATGCAATCACAGCCGCAGGGTTATCGTCGAAATTAATAAAGATATTAATCAATTCTTAATAATTTTAACTTGATAATTTTCTCAGTGTTATATATGATATAAAGAAGGAATAAATGGAGTTTTGTGTTGTCAATCCGGAAAAAGGAGGAGCCGTATGTATCAGATTCTGGTTTGTGACGACGAAAAAGACATCGTTTCCGCCCTGCGCATCTATCTGGCTTCCGAGGGTTATGAGGTCCACGAAGCCTATAACGGGGAAGAAGCACTCGATATTCTGAAGACAAAAGAGATCCATCTTGTGATCCTGGATATCATGATGCCGAAGATGGACGGCATCAAAGCGCTCTTGGCCATTCGCAGCTGCTCCAACGTGCCTGTAATCCTGCTTTCCGCCAAGACGGAGGACGAAGACAAGATCATGGGGCTGAACGCCGGCGCAGACGATTACATAGCCAAGCCCTTTAATCCGGTGGAAGTCCTGGCAAGAGTCCGATCTCAGCTGCGCCGCTATATGCAGCTCGGCGGAGGGGCCAATCAGAGCAAACTCATCAAGATCGGTGGGATCATGCTGAACGATGACGCGAAGATTCTTACTGTGGACGGCGAGGCTGTGTCACTGACGCCTCTGGAGTACGACATTTTATGCCTGTTGATGAAAAACGCCGGCAAGGTCTTTTCTCCCAAAGAAATTTATCGTATCGTCTGGAACGAAACGCCTATGGGCGCCGAGAACGCCGTCGCGGTCCATATCCGCCATATACGGGAAAAGATCGAGATCGATCCCGCTGAGCCGCGCTATCTGAAGGTCGTCTGGGGAAAGGGTTATAAGATCCAGGCAGAATAAGACAAAGGATTCACACCTATGAAACGTGTCGCGTCACACTGTGTTTCAAAGCTGCTCGGCATAGTACTGCTCTTGTTAAGCGCCTGGCTCAGTCTGTTCAACGTGATGGGAATCATTTTCCTGAACAATCACGGCGCGCTGTTCAACGACGGCGTAGGTCTGGAGACAGAGATCATATCCGATCTTCTTCTGAAGGATATGGATACGCTGTAAACCGTGATCGGTCTATCCTCCAACGCCCAGGAAGAACTCGTCGCGTCCGAGAAAATCAAACGCAGTCTCAGCGAATGGTTCCAAAACGACACCAGCAACTTTATTTTTTCGGTTTATGACGGGCAGGGGAACCGGATCCTCCAAAACGAGACCGTCGACGACCGAAACGCCTGGCTCAGCATTACAAGTCGTGCTCGAGCCCATCGATGTGAATCTGCTGCTTTCCCAGGCGGCAGGGGAGTATGAGGACCGTATGGCGGAAAAGAACCTCACAATGGTCTTGGACATTTCGTCCGATCCATGGAGATCCAGGGCGATCCCAAACTCCTCTGGCATATATTCGACAATCTTCTGAACAACGCCATGCAGTACACGCAGAGCGGAACGCGGATCTATATCGACAGCAGTCATAAGGAGAACGAGGCAGAGATCCGGATCCGCAACATCTCGAGCAGGCAGCTGAATATTTCCACGGAGGAGCTCATGGAGCGCTTTGTACGAGGCGATTCCTCCAGGAATACCGAGGGAAGCGGCCTGGGCCTGTCGATTGCCAGAAGCCTTACAGAGCTTCAGGGAGGCAAGCTGGAGTCCTGATTGACGGCGATCTGTTCAAGGTCATCCTGCGGTTCCGCTGAACCGTGAGCAGCCGGACAGCGGGCAAAGCTGACGTCAAAAAAAC
>JAEEGL016703728.1_pt1 | contig 22998 bp, 15 predicted proteins | sample 9134231 | NCBI WGS metagenome assembly JAEEGL01 (sample SAMN16246548, study PRJNA631951) | gut metagenome | biome: gut microbiome; feature: rumen; material: fiber-attached | host: Bos | place: Iran: Karaj | collected 2018-10
AAAGCGCTATGGCGATCAAATACTTGAGATGTGCCACCATAGAGGCTATGTCAAACGCATCTGTAAACCAACTCATACCTGTTTCCTCTTAATAAATGTCACTTTTTAATGAATGTCTTTTTCTTATCTTTCGTTTTACCTTACCCGCAGATTTTTCTTTACCCAGTACAGATAAACCACAACAGCAATGATCACCACAAGGAACAGTCCAAAAAATATCACACCCTGCATATTCAGATAAAGCAGGATCGTTACGATATAGGTGCTCTCGTTTCCGGCCTGGTCTGTTACTGTGATCTCATACTGTCCGCTGGAGGTCATTTTATGCCCGCGGAGTTTGTACTCGTTTCCATCCTTTTTACAGGTAACGGAGTCTCCTGACTGAAGTCCTGAGAATGTAACCGGCCCCCTGGCTGTATTATCTTCTCTCAGTCCCGTAAATGTGATCTCCGGCGCCGTATGGTCGATACTGACACTCAGTTCATACTTCATTTCCGTTTTCGGGCACCGGTACGCGATCTTATAATCGCCTTCCTCAAGGAGTTCTACACGGCTGCGGGACTCCATCACATCTTCTCCGTCCCTTGTTACTTCCGTCAGCTGAAACCCTTCCGGCATATCATAATAGTTCAGTTTTCCCGTGATGTTGTCTACGATCGTAAATGTGATCAGATCTTCATTTTCACTGCCGTTTCCCAGACGTACCACATAGGCTCCGGGTACCCGGATTCCGCCGAGGACGGGTTTTTCCACCACATTTCCATCCCGGTAAAGTGTTACTGTCACGCCATCCGGCACGCTGACCACAACCGTATCTCTGGTGATCATGCCGTCCGCCACGCTGCAGCCGACCTCTATACCGAACCGCGGTGACAGAAAAATGTACCCATTCTGATCATAATCGTAATACTCGATATCGGTCAGTTTCACCCGTCCCGTGAGCGGTTCATTTGCACCGTCTGAAGTCACGATCTTCGATGTGTATTCATCATCAGCCGGCATACCTGTTACGGGATCGAGCATTCCTTCATAATCTGCCGCCACCTTGCCAAGGTCCGTTGTATTTCCGCTAAAGCCCGATTCGGATTCTCCTCTGCCGGTGACAAGTTTCTCAGTCCACTCCGGCATACTGTCTTCTTCCTCTTCCACTTCTTCCTGGCTTTTGGGTGTCATATTTACCGCGCCCGTACCCACATCCGAATCTTCTGCCTGTGTTTGCGGCGTTTTGATCATTTCCCCGAAAGCTGCATCAATGGCTGTGGAAACCCTGTCTGCAGTGGAACCGGAAGAAGATGACTGAATATTCACATCTGTCCGCTGCATTTCGGTGTTGCTCTGCTGCTGGTTCTGTGCGTTCTCATCCGGCCTAGCCTGCTGGTCTACGGGATCATTAATGCCTGCCACAGCGGGCGTTTCACCCGTATCTCCGACAGCTGATACATTATTGACATCAATGTCCGTCATCGATGCCGAAGCCTGTATCCCGCCAATTGGTCCGTATATCATTGTCATCGCCAGCATGATCGCTGCACCCGCGCAAACTGCGCACGCCTGTTTCCTCATCGAGTTGTCCTTCTGCAATTCATTAGTAGTGCGTCTCTTCGTATTTTCGTACCGGGCTTTACACTGCTCTTGCCTTTTCCTGCCGGATTTCATGACTGCAATCGGATCCACTCATACTATATACAGCCATACCTGTGATTCCGTTGCATGGAAATTCGATTTTTCTGTTTTGGTCAATTCATCCGTCGTTTCTTTCTTCGTCTTTACATACCGGTGGTTACTCTGCATTGTCCCCGCTTACGGTTTTTGCATCTTCCAAAGATGTATCCTCCGTCTGCTGCTCATCCGCATCCTCACCATCATCTGCTGCCGCCCCTTTATCCGGCGTATCATCCTCGCCATGCTCATATACATAAGATGTAAATGCATTCTCATGCAAGGTCTGTCCGCCTTCATAAGTAGTCTCCCGGACTGAGATCCTGCCCTTTTCGTCGCTGTCAATGACAAACCTTATGGTCAGGCCTGCCAGGGAACTTTTTGCCGTGAATACCACACTGCCCTGATTCTTTCCCGTGAAAACAAACTTTTCACAGGATAAATCTGATGAAAGCATCTGTCCCGTCTTCCAGACAGCCAGATTCGGATCCTGGTCCCAGTCTCTTCCCTCAGTCTTTGCCGTTTCATCATCCACCATGCCAAAGGAAGCATAATAATTTTTTACAGCCTCCTCGGCCAGTTCCTGTGCATGTTCCTTATAATACTCCTCGATCACCTCATCATAACCCCGAAGCAGGGCTGCTGTTTCCTCATCAAACTGTGAATAGTCATTTTCCATCGGTGATTCCATGACGATCGTGGGCTCCTGCACGGATGCGGCATCCACGACCTGCGCCTGATCAGCGTTTTCTTCGGTCACCGCCTGTCCGCCCGCTGCATCCAAAGCAAATGCCGCTTCCTGGTCGATCCTTGCCTGCTGTGCTTTTTTGATCTCTTCCGGCAGGTCTGCTTTTTCCATGCTCATCTCATAATCATAAAGCGCCGGCAGTTTTATGGTCAGGGTGCCGTCCTCGGCCACCATATAACTGTAGCCATAAGGCGTATCCTGCGCCATATAGACCGCCCCGGTCAGTTCCCGAAGGTCAATCCCTTCCACATGACAAAGCGGTTTTCCCTTTTCATTTGTATCGACAGAAATATCAAGATACAGCCTTGCGGAAAAATCATCATACCCGGACTCTTCCGCAAGCCCTGCGGCATTATATACAATTTCCGGGTTTTCGGTATCCTTTCTTCTGAGGGTAAAAATGAGCTGATAATTGTCGCTCGCTGAAACAGGCTTTACCACATACTTTGCTTTCCCGCCGTTCCCCCGGCCTTTCTGTTTCAGCAAGACCGGTGGCTGAACAACCAGCGGATCGACCGGATTCCCGTCAATATCCACCTGTTCATAGGTTTTTTGAGCGACCTCGCACTCCCAGAGATAGTCAGGTGTCCTGCTGCCGTCCAACTTAACCTGCAATGTCCCGCCTGCTTTTTCCCTGATCTCGACAGGGTACGAGGTGCCGGCTTTGTAGACGACGGTCTTTCCACAGCCTGCAAGCCCCAAAACCGCCGCAAGGACCGCCACCAAGGTAACGATCCTGCAAAATCTTCCTGTTGTTTGTCTGTTTTCTTTCATGCTGCTTTTCCCAAATACATGATCCATAAATGATTCTCTGTTTTCCTGCTGCATATTAAGGCCTACCGTCAACCCCTTATACTCCGGTTTCACCCGTATAGATGTTTAAATTTCCGATCTTCGTATAAACTGCCTTGGAAACAGTCACTTTGTTGCCCTCCACGATATTTGCGACACCGCTTGCCGTGTTATAAGCACTTGAAAACTTGATGGACCCGTTGTTCACGATCCTTATATTTTCTCCCTCCACGGATTTTACACCGCTTGCCGATGCACTGATCAGGCTTGCATTGCTGCCTGTAACACGCTCCATTTTTGACTTGTAGGTATCCTTCTTAAAATAGAACCTCGCAAGGCCGATGTCATCTAACTGATAACCGGCATAGATCATGCCGCTCTTGCGGTTTTCGATCTCGGCATCATGGTTTATGATCAGCCGGTTTGTGATCACCAGCCCGAAGTTATACAGTTTCCCGCCCTCGGTCAGAAGAAGTTGTCCCACATCCGAGCCGGTATAAATGCTTTCATCGGTCCTGCCGAGCATGAGCCGGGCATTTGGCATCACTACCACGGAGCCGCCGTTTTTCACTTCGATCGAACTTGAACCGTCGCGCTGCTTATCCCTGCTGTAATTCATAAGCGTTGCGCCTTCCTGCACGACCAGCGTCCCTCCGTCAACAACAATCTTACCATTTAAGAAACTGTTGGAGTTGATACTCATAACCGCGCCCTTATTGACTGTCGTGACAGTTCCCTCCGGCAATACCGAATTCTTTGTCAGGGCGGTTACCTGTCCGCCGTTGACCCAGATCCCGGCAGGGTATCTCGTAAATGAAATCTCCTTGCCTGCGTAAAAATAGAACTTATGGCGCTTTCCTTCATTGGTCTCGTATTCTGCGCTTAAGTGATCATCCTTGATCTTCAAAACAGGGTCACGACCCGATTCATTGTGGAACAGATTAAACTGCCTGATCTGGTTGTTCTCCCGCCATCCGTTTCCGTTGATGGTAACCTGGTAATTTTTCTTTCTCCAATGCAGATCATCACTATCGAATTCCACACACCAGTCAAGCATCTTCTCTTTATAAACGGGATATCCGAATCGGTCTTTACTGGTGGTCGTCTCACCGACATGAAGATAGATCTTCGGATCGTTATCATTATCGCCGTCCTTTGCATGGCCCACTTCCACATAAGGTGCTCCCCGTCCGTTATCCGTCAGCCATTGCAGTTCCCCATAGTTCACCTGCCTGTCATCATCAAATCTCACGAGGCTGTAATAGTTATTCTCAGCGCCGAAATTGTCCGGATGTCCGCTGCTGTATTTATGTCCGCCATTCTCATGGCAGAGCATGGAGCGGATGATGGTTCCTTTTGCCGGATTAAAATAGGTGGCTGTCAGGTCCTTCACCGCGGTCCATTCATAAAAGAACATCTCATCCGCGGTCTCAGCGGCAGATACCATTGTCTGCAGCAGGAAAGATGCCGTAAACACAGCCGAGGCCACAAGGGCAGCTGCTCTTTTCCCGGCATGGTACGCTCTGCTGTTTTTATCTGTTTTGCTTTTTCTGATCTCAAAGTTTCTTTTCATGGTATTTTCCTTAGGCATTCATGGACGGCTTCGGTTTTTCTTTCTGTTTATTCTTTTCTTCCTTCTGCTTTTTCTTCTCTGCCGCTTTTCTTTCCTTTTCCTGCTTCTTCAATAACTTCTGCAGTTCTTTTTGTTTTTGTTTCTCGCTCTGCAGCTGAGCCTTCTTGATCTTCTCGATTTGCTTAGTTGCGACTTTATCATACTCCGTCGGAAAATCATTTAATGCTTTTCCATGTTTATCCAGAAGCGACATGTTATAGAAGGGGCTTGTGATCATATCAGTTCTGGCCTTCTGGAAGTTTTTCACTGCTGACTGTCCGAGCCTGTTCCAGGTTTGCTCATCAGGCTTTGTTTTCGGATCAGGCTGAAGGGAATCCCAGAAAGGTTTGGCCCCTGCATTATCTGACATCATTTTCTTTGCAATGATCAGATCAGCTGCTGCCAGCGGATCCGCATAATCAACTTTTGCTTTTTTATCCTTCGCTGCATCGTCGATCACACACCGGCAGTCATGACGCACATTTGCATATACGATGCCCTTTTCATAAGCCTCTTTTGTATATCTTGTCATGGCAATGGCTTCTCTTACATATTGGTCCTGGCCCTTATCTTCACCCCATTTTCCAATATATTCGCCTCTCTTTTGGTCCAATGCCTTGAGTGCCTCCCGGGCCTCATCGCCGCCGGCTTTACCTTCTTTGGTCAGTTTATCAACCTTTTCATTATACTCTTTCACTGCGTTTTTGAACGCCAGCCATTCCGGATTCTGGTTATTGTCAGACTGGAACAGTTTTCTGTCGGTATCGATCGCATGGATCTTGCTGATCTCACCGTCTGCGCTGTAGCCCCGTCCGAAGGGTCTCATGTTCTTAATACCCTTGGGCGAACGCTCATATCTGGCCTTTTGGTATGTCTCAAGGACTTTGTCGGCTTTGAGTTTGTCCACCATGCGCTGGTATACCGGATCCGTGGCACGGTGTTTCACATAAGCGGCCATGCGATTCTGATTGTAATACTGCGCAAAATACTGTTCCCTCTTTTTCGGATCGTTGATCTTCCCGATCTTTTCCTGCATATCCTTATGAAAATCCCGGACCGCAGCAAAGTAATATTTCGGCTGCATGCCGTTTGGCATCACTTTTCCGTTATACTTGCCCTTGGCCGCATCCTCTGCACGCTTCATATGCCGCGCGACCCTTTCCTCTAACAGTTCTTCAATCTGAATGGAATCCAGTCTGGGTTTTTTCTTCTTCTCCGGTTCTTTCTTTTCGTTTTTCTGCTCTTTTGTTGCTTCCTCTTTGGCTTCTTTCTCTTTTTCCTGTTTTTTCTTTTCTTCCATGGAAGCAAGCAGGATCTGGGACAGTTTTCTGTTCTGTTCACTCAGTTCCTTGATCTGCGCCTGCGTCTGAACCAGATAATTCTCAAGCGCCTGCATACGCTGGGCCGGATCTTCGATGGGCGCCGCCTTGACCGGCTGTTTTTGATCCAAACCGGCCTCTGCATGAACATCATTTTTCTCCTTGTCCGCTTCTTTCTCCGCCTGGATCTCTTTATTTGCCTGCTCTACCTGGGCATTTAAGTCAAGCTGTGCATTATTCAGGTCGGCCTGAATTTCGCTTTTCTTATCATTCGCGCCGCCTGCCGGTTCAACCCCGTTGACCTGCTGCTTCAGATTATTCAGTTGTTCCTGATTTACATTTAACTCTGTATCTTTCACGGCTCAGCCTCCGTTCCTGTATTTTCCTGCGCCTTGCTATCGCATTCTATACATAATACAGGGGGGTTTGAAAATCGGTTGCATAAATCAATTGAAATTATGATGCCTCAGCCTCCGCAGATCCGAGTACCTTCTCGTTTCGCTCATCAATATCATAGAAAACTTCATCTGCCCGGAACATATGGCTGCGAAGTTCTCCCATATCCATGGTGCCGAACTTGTAATACTTGCACTTGTAGGACGGCGTGTACTTGGTCTTGAGCGGGTAGTTACCGAAGGTCACGATGATGGAATTACCCGTAGACTCCGCATTGTTCAGTTTCTGCAGTTCGGAAGGATAGATCAGCGGACGGACCTGGGTCTGTGTCGAAAGGTTGATGTCACCTTCCTTCTGTCCTACCGACGATGAGGTAGACGTGGTCTTTACGGTCATGTTGCCGCAAAGCTCGGAAAACTCTTTACAGGTTCCGATATCATTGGAACCGATGAACATCTTCACACCGCAGTTGGATTTGACGATATCCGCTACCTGCTCGCCATAAACATTGTTCAACTGGGAGTAGGACTGTACCACCATGTTGAACCAGATCTTTCTCGAACGGCCTACGGTGATCATCTTGTCGAACTTCTCGATCTTGGGCATGTTACCGAACTCATCAAGGAGGAAGTATACATTTCTCGGAAGGGAAAGGTCTTCCCTGCCGCTGGCTACCTTGATCAGTGCCTTATACATACAAAGGATGAAAACCGCCGCCAGTCCGTGACGGGTATCTTTTTCATCCGGGATCTTCATAAACAGTGCCGTGGGATGGAATGCAAAATCAGCCGCATGAATATCGGTGGCGCTGGTCAGACCGCAAAGACCACGGTCATTGAACATGTTCAGCTTATCAAAAGTGATGGACATGTAAGACGAAAGTGTGGTATCAGCAGCGGACAGCACCTGCCTTGAAAGCGTCACGGCCTGCGACAGCTTGCTTCTTCCCTCGAAGTAGCGCTTTAAGGCCTCAAACTCATTTTCGGAATTGGTCAGGATCTTGTTTAAGTTAAAGAAATTGAACTTATCCCTGGTCATGCCAAGTTCGGGATCGGCACTGTCTTCCAGCATGGCAAGGAAAGTCGCCATGATGATGGATCTTGCACCTTTTTCCCAAACAGGGTCTTTTTCGTTTTCAACGGGACAGATTACGCACACAAGGTCGTTTAAGTCCTCGTACATCTCATCATAGATTTTCTGTTTTTCCACGGACACATCGTCCTGGCAGTGGGTGGGATCGGCATAGGCCTTGCCCTGCCACTCGATCCAGAGCGCGCCGTTTTCGGCCGGGCCGTCCATCTGTTTTAAGTCCGGATAGTCCGCCATATTGTCCTTATGGGCTTTGATGCCCTTGCCGGCTTCGAGAAATTCCTGATACATATCCCAGATGGAATCGAGGGGATTCCAGCGGCTGGATGAATAGGTATCACGCAGATCCAGAAGCAGTACGTTATAACCGCGGCTTTTCAGATATTCGGAGTGCAGGGAGAAAAGCTCTCCTTTCGGGTCCGTCATGATCATGGAACTGCCGCAGTTAGTGGCACCTATGAGCTGGATCATGGGGTTGATAAAGGTGGTCGTTTTACCGGAACCGGTAGCACCGATAACCAGTGAATGCGCTCCGGAGAGGAAATTTCCGCGAAGCATTCCTTTTTTGTCCAAAACGGCGCGAACCGGGATACCGTCCTTTTTGCATTTGTCCATCTGGTCGTAGGAGAAAGGTGCCCAATACTTGTCGCGTTCTTTATCCGTCAGCCATCTGGAGTTTTCCAACGTTCCTTCCACGCGGCCGTCCTTTGAACCGTTCTTTCCCAAAAGACTCTCGCCGGTAGAACGGAAGGGATGCCCGAGGTCACCGTTTAAGGCCATCAGGCCGCCGCCGACACCGACAGTGAAGACGCCAAGCCACCAGGTCCGCGGGTTCAGAAAGACTTTCGCGGAAAAAACCATGCCTTTGCCGGAAAAAATGTTTCCCATGTTTTCCAGCAGGTTTTCCAGCGTATAGCCCAAAAATGCCACGCCTCCGATAATGACCAATGCCCATACGATCAGTTTTGCCCAGAAATTTTTCTCAAAAAATTCTTTCATCTGCATCACCCGTCCTGTCAAACCGATGACCGGCTGCCGTTTTCAAAACGAACCTGCCATGTCATTTTTTCCCATCCTTCGCCGGCTTTTTCTTTGCCTCGGTTTTCCCGACCTGCTGCACGGGCACCAGCCTTGTGCCCATTTCCTTTTCAAACGCCTTGCGCAGCACCCTGGTCGCCCGCAGCCCGGTCACATCTCTTGCTGAAACCGTATTGACGATAATCTCATCGCCTTCGGTCTCCAAAAACAAAAGTGCAGGCACCGATAAACGGAACCTTCTGAAAACAGCAGGAAGTCCGGGGGTCTGCTGCAGTACCACCCGGTTTCCGATATTGGCCATGGCCTTGTCTGCCGCATCGATAAAATCCGGCATTCTGAGTTTTGTCGTATAACGTTTCCGGCGTCTCATGATCCCGAGAAACAACAGCTGGACCGCGCCGTCTTCCAAACCGTAACGGTTGATCGCGACTGCCTGGTCGGAAGGTACCAGCCTGCCTTCTTCGTTACGGTGGGTAATGCCGAGCAGGACGCGCCTGAGCTCGCGTTTTTCATAGCGGACTTCTTTGCGTTCCTCTCTTTTCTGTTCGATTTTGGTATCGTCAATACCCTGATACTTACCTGCCATGATCCTTCTCTTCTAAACGAGCCGAAACCGACGGCCCCAAAAGGGGCTGCCGGTCTGGCTTCATTTCATCATTTTCTGTTATACTTATGCGTTACCGTTTACCCAGTTAACCATCTGCGGCATCATGATGTTAAGTGCCAGGATCAAAACGAAGATGAGTACGAAACCGATGATTGCATTCTTCAGAGCGGTCTTAGCTTTCTCTCTCTCCTGGGGCTCAGCAGCCTTGGCAAACTTCACACCGAGTACTACGCAGTACAGAGCGCCTGCAGCACCGACAACAGCCAGAAGCGGTGTCATGATGTCATTGAGAAGTGCTACGATGGGATTTGCGATCTTTGAAAAATCAGCGCCTTCAGCACCGGAACCATCGATCTTGGTAGGATCATCGATTACTCCTGCGAGTGCGGAAACGGGCATCATCATGATTGCGGTTGATACGGTTGCGATAGCTGCTTTGATCTTCATTGTTGTGTTTTTCATAGTGTTTTCCTCCTAAATTATGATCATTTGTTTTTTTCTCCGGTTTTCATACCGGACTTTCCACTGTCAGGTTTACCTTTCCTTTACATTTTCATGGTTGTTTTTTTGGTTGCTTGTTTTGTTTGTTTCATTTCTCCGGCCTGCATTTGCGGGCTTTGTCCCTCCAGGGCCGGTTCTTTTGTTCCGAGTTTTGTTAAAAGTTTTCCGCTTTCAACATCCTTCAGGATCCCTGCAGGAGATTTGTTTCGGATCGCTTCCTGCATTCGCGAATCCGTGGCTGTTGTTTCAATGTCTTTTATTGTAAAACCTTCCGCCGGCAGATTTCTGTGCGTCGCGATCCTTCCTATCACCGCCCTTGCTGCCAGATCGGAAAGGGTTTGCAGGCCCTCCGGGGTTTTCTCGGCGCCGCTTCCTTCAAGCTGTCCGAGCTGTTGTTCCGCTTCCCTTCCTTTTTCGATCAGGCTCATTCGCAAGGCGGTTTTTTCTACCAGCCCCTCCGGCGCCCTCGGAAGTGATCCGGAACCTTCCAACAGTTCCTTTATTTGATTGTCAATTCTCTGTTCTTCTTTCATCTTGCTCCACCGTACTCTGTGTTTTTTGTTGTTTGTGTTTTGTTGTCTCTACCCATAATACCCAAAAGGGTGTCATACGGTTGCAAAAAAATCAAAAAATTTCAAAAAATTTTTTTATCTTCTTTTTCATCATTCCGTCAGGTACTCCCGCAGGGTGTCCCTGGCCCGTTTTAACAGGGATTTGACCGTGTTCTCCGGCTTGTCCATGATCTCGGAAACTTCCTTAACGGACATGGCCTGCAGATAATACAGTTCAATAGCCGTCCGATAATCACCCTGCAGTCTCTCGAGGGCATTGTACAGATCCATTTTTTCTTCCCGGGAAATGCCCTTGTCCGGCGCAGCCTCAATCTCATCATTGAGTTCATCATAATTGCTCCGCCCCATGACCATCTCTTTGGAACAGTTAATGGCAACACGAATAAGCCAGGCCTTCCTGTGCTCCTCGCTTTCAAAGGTGCGTTCTTTCTTGAATAAACGAAGAAATGTCTCTCCGTAAATATCCTCCGCATCTTCCTTATTTTTGGCATAACCGAGTGCAATGCGGTATACCATGTCACTATAAGTTCGTACTACCTCATCAGCGTCCATAGCGCTTTTTCCCCTTTGTGTTTGTACACTCATAGATAATGCATTATACCACATATATAATAAGATTTGTATACCTTTTTTCGTATTTTTCGTACAATTTGGTGTTTTCCGGCTCCAAAACACAAGATATTGAGCAAAATCCATCTTCTTATATGATATCGGTCAGCTCCCGTATTTTGACAATACTCCATCGGTCCTGACCAAAAAAGAAGATCCCCCTCACAGGAATCTTCTCTTTTTGTCATTTGCGATTTCATCGATACGCTTTCATCATGTCAGCGGTTTTCGTTAATGTAATTGGAAACGCGGTTCTGGATGATATCCGCCACCTGCGCGGCACTCTTCTGTCCCGCAAACAGGGCGCCGGCTTCTTCATTGATGATGCCGTCGATGGCTTCGTCGGGATCGTGAATTCTGGCAACTCTTCCGATCAGGCTCCTCATTTCGTCCACCTGTGCATCCGTCAGGGGTGAAAGCTTGATACTGGCCTCTCCGACGCCTCTTTCTCCGTTGATGGGCGAAAACTTATTTCCGTAGGAATCCGTCCAGGTTTCCGTCGCCGTCGCTACCCTGGCCGCATCTTCGAAGCAGTCCTTCCTGACCGGCATTGCGGAAATGTAAGTACGAAGCGAGCTGCTGTAATGATCCCGCAGAAGGAAGCGCCTGATAAAATCCCACGCGCCGTCAGCATTTTTCGACTTGGAATAAATGGTCAGACATTCATTGGGGCTGATGGTAAGACCGCCGTCTTTGACGGGAGGCTTTCCTGTGAAAACCTCATTTCCGTTAAGAAGCTTTTCATAATATACGATCTCTTCAAAATTCGTGGTACCAAGGTTGGCAAATATCATATCACCCTTCAGAAGCAGGCCGTTTTCTTCGGTATACTCCTCCGGATCCTCCTTGGGATAGGTATTGGCATAGTCTAAAAGCGAAATAAACTGCTGTGAATCAAAACTGCACTTTCCCGTTGTCTGATCAATATAATCATCATATTTGCCGCTGGTCAGCCAGCTGAGAACGGAAGTGCTGGTACTCTGCGGATTGAACAGTCTGCCGCCGGTCTTTTGCTCGATGGCAGCCACATCCTCCATGGAAAGGGATGATACATCGCCCACTTTGCTCTGATCACCCACCATCGCCTGCACCAGGTATTCGGAAGTAGCGTAGTAAAGCTTTCCATCAATCTCCATGGCCTGAAGGACATTTTCAAAAAAATCATCCCTGCTCAGCTCCGGATCCTTGTCGATATAAGGATACAGATCCGAAAGCATGCCCTTGTTGACGAATTTGTAAAGGGGCAGATATGTCATATCGATAATATCGGGAACATTGCCCGAAAGAAGGTCGGCCGAAAAAGCAGCCGTCGGATCTTCCCTGTCCGCATAATCCACAAAGGCGATGCGGTATTTGTTCTGCGACTTGTTATATTTGATCGCTTCTCTTTTTATGATATCCGAAATATACATGCCGCCATAGGTAACGGTCTGAATATTTGCAAGCTCCTTCGGATCCACCTTTTTCATAAACGTCAGGTCTGTCGCTCTTTTTCCTAATGTCTCATCGGTGATATAGACGATCACGATGTTCTGCCCGTCAGGCACCAGGAATTTTCCTGTGCCCATTCTGGAAAGACCGCTGGCCGTAAAATCCATAATCTTCACGGCTGAGCCGCCCTTCACACCCATGATGCCGTCGGTGCCGCTGAAATAGTAATCATACTCACCGGAGCCGGGACAGATATAACTGCCTGTGCTACCCACTGTAACGATGCCGGAGAAGCTGCCGGCAGAAAGATCAATGGTCTTAAAATCCATGGTGTGGTTTTGATCATCCATAATGCAGGCCACAAAATTGCCGTTCTTATCATAGGTAAGACCATTGACATACTTATCAGACAAAAGGCTGCATTTCACTTCGCCGCTTTTGTCTGTCACGATCACGTTGTTTTCGCTGCGGAAAGCAAGGTTTCCTTTCTCATCCGCGCATAGGCTGCTCATATAGGGGCTTGCACCTGACAGAGCCTTTGCCATGGATATGCGGCCGCCGTCACTGCCGTCCGGATTCATGATCTGGATCTCATAGCCCGGATTGCCGGTTTCTTCATCGTAGGTGTTTTCGAGCAGATAAAAACTGCCGTCCCCGCCGATGGCCGAATCATCCATCACCCAGGTTTCGGAATCCGGTCTTTTCAGGGAGAAGATCTCTTTGACATCCGATCCGTCAAGTGTCATGGAATAGCCGTAGATATAATTATCACTGGTGCGTTCAACACTGTAAAATGCATCCGGCTCGGCATCTGCCGGCGGCATGCCGTCTTCCCAGTCATCCGGGTAAACCGTGGTATCCACGCTCTTCGTGGAGATCAGGTACAACCTGTCCTGTAAGATACGAATACAGTTTACCATTCCCTCGACACCGGCAGGAGGCTCCTCTGTCATACTGTATGTGGAATTCATCAGGACCTGATCCGCCTCGGACGCTCCGCCCGTCTGTTTTTTGCCACAGCCTGTCAGGGCCGTCAAAACTGTTGTCAACATAAGGCCCAGTGCCAGGCCTCTTCTTATTTTTCTGCTGATCTTCTGCTTACTGCTTCTCACGTTATCATTTCCTCCGGAATTTATTAGTAATTATCGCCCCGGTATTTTCATATCGGTATTTATACTGGAATTTATTAGTAATTATCGTCCCGGTATTTTCATATCGGTATTTATACTGGAATTTATTAGTAAACTATCGTACCGGCAGCCCGGCTCCCGATCCGCTTACGGCAGACTGTCCTTCAGGAAGGCGCTAAGCTCTTCCTCGTTTTCGGGTACGGTCAGTGTTCCGTCCTTGATCTGCTCTGCAAGCTCCATGGTTTCGTCATATAATTCGTCCGGATACAGGCTGTGGTTTTCACTGATACCCACTGCATCTTCCGAAAGGCCGAGGCTGACATTCTGTCCGCCGATGGCTTTGCCCGCAACAAACTGCTCCGACAGCTGCTTAACCGCCATATTCACATATTTCATGGCACTGGTCAGCACATTGTCAGGCGCCAAAAAAGCCTGGTCCTTATCCACGCCGATCACATACTTTCCGGTCTGCTTGGCCGCATCGATCACACCGACACCGGCCTGTCCTGCTGCATGAAAGACGATATCGCAACCGCCATCATAAAGATCCATGGCAGTCTGCCGTCCCTTTGCCACTTCCTGGAAGTTCCCGGTGTATGCGGACTCGACGTTTACTTCTTTCCCGGCCTTTGCCGCGCCGTAGGCTACACCGGCCCGGTAGCCGTATTCGAACTGCCGGATCACATCACTTTCCGTTCCGCCGACAAATCCCACCTTTCCGGTTTCGGTCATGTTCGCTGCAATGTAACCAACCAAAAATGAGGGCTCCTGATCCCGGAACACCACACCGGTCAGATTGTCCGGCGTATCTTCATAGGCATAATCGATGATGGCAAACGACGATGTCGTATATTTCTGTGCCGCCTCAAGGATCTGCGGACCGCTTTCATAACCGGTCGCCCAGACCAGGTTGCTGCCTTCATCTATAAGTGCGGCAATATTATTGGTCAGATCCGTTTCCTGCAGGGATTCCTTGAACAATACCCTGCAGCCGCTCATGCCGGCAAACCACTGCAGTCCTTCCCAGGCGCTCTGGTTAAAGGACTGATCCTCGATGCCGCCGTGGCCGGTGGCCATTCCCACGATGGGAAGCTGTCCGCCTGTCAGTTCTGAGCCCGGTGCTCCGGCGCTGTCCTTCGAACCTTCTGCCGGCTCATCGGCTGTATCCTTTGCATCCGAAGTCTGTGCGTCTGCACTTTCACCATCCGCATCTGCCGCATCGCTGCCTGCCTGTTCGTTCTGCGCGGCCGCATCATCTTCGATCTGCTGTGCCGCCTGCCCGGCATCGATGGTTTCCGGCTGCTTCCCGCAGCCCGTAAAGGCAGCGCCGGCTGCCGCCAAACTTGCGGCCAACACCAGCGCTTTGATCGTTTTCCCGTTATAGAATCTGTTTATCACGTTTCTTCTCCTGTCTGGCTGAACTTTTTTACGTAAAGAGAATTCTACATGATACAAAAGAGTTTTGCAAGCATTCTTTTTTCTGCGCCGCGTCTTACTTCGGTCCGGCCATCTTTTTGCCCTGCTCCTTCACCTGCTTATTTTCGGCTGCAAATTCCTGATCGAGTTTCTTGATGGCAGGTGATGTGATACGAATGAGTTTCTGCGACGCTTCCAGTCTTGCCTTTCCCTTATCCGTAAAGGGCGAAAAGAAGATCCCCTGTCTGTCGGAATAATAATCCATGGCCGCCTTGTTTAAGTTAGCGGCTGCGACCGCGCTCCTGTTGCCATTCGCAACAGTCTCGAGCGCATTCATCAGTGCTGTCATCTGATCCGAAGGATCCTTTCCTTCGTTCAGGGATTTCAGCTCATCGTGCAGCTGCTTGAGCTGTTCCATCTGCTCTTTGTCAAATGTATTATCCTTCTTCTGCAGGAAAGATTCATACTGCTGAGTTTTACCCTGTTTGTCGAGCTTACTGATCTTGTTTTTCTCCTGCCGGATCTTTTTATTGGTCTCAAGCCCTAAGTTCTTCCGATAGGCCTTATTGACATCCTTCAACGTCACATGACCTTCTGTGATCGTACTTTGGAAAACCGGATCTTCTAAGATCTGTTTGCGCATGGAAAAAACGCGCTGGGCGAGCTGATGCTGGTTATACAGTGTCACTTCTTCAAACTTATTTTTCTCGGGATTCCTTAAGTTCTCTTTGCCCGATGGTATCCCCTTGAAAAAGGTATGCTCCGCTACATCAGTGCAGATCGACTGCGCAATGATATAATCCACCGCTTCTTTCACATTCTTCGTGGGGCTTACTTTCTCATCCGGGCGATACTTTTCTGCTTCCCGGATGGCCTGCCTGGCCAAAGCCTGCGCATGTGTGATACTGAGATTTCCTTCCTCCATATCCGGAATGAGATCGGTCCATTCTTTCGTGGCCTCCTTTGTCTTTTCCACATATTCGTCGTACGCTTTTGCAAATCCATCCGGCGAAAACGGATGTCCCGCCTCGGATCCTTTTACCAGATAATCCCGCACAAAATACTGAAAATAAGCGCTCCGGGACAACTCGGCCGCCTTCTTGTTTAAGTCCTTGCGAAAGGCACGTTCCCATTGATCGAGATCGTAATTGTTTTCTGCCGCCATCTGCTCCGGGGCGCCTTCCTTTTCTATATCTTTTTGCGGAAGCCGGGCCGTTTTCAGCACGTAAAGTTTGGCTGCCTTTTGATAATCAAACTGATTTTCATAATAATCAAGTCCCTGCAGCACCGCCCTGTTCTCATTGTCATAGTGCTTTGCGCCGATCTCCTGCTCTAATTCTTCAACCTCATTTGTAATATTTTTGCTCACTTCCCCGAGCTGATTATAAAACGCATCTTTTGGTGCAACATTTACAACTTCATTTTCAACTTCTTTCATGGTTTTGTCTCCTTATTTATTAGTAGTTTATTGGTTCTGAGTTTTCATACCGGACTTTACACTACCTCATTATTTTTTCGGTTCCGGGTTTTCCTATCAATCCTTTTCTGAACAAGCGATCATTTCCCCGGCTCCGGATTACCATACCTGTTTTCACTATAAACACACCGGTTTTCGCGAAATGGTTGCATTCATCCTAATCTTTGATCCGATACAGGCCACTCTGCAACCCCTCCGCCAAAAGATACTGCTCCATCTCACCTGCTTTCAGAGAAAGGGTCTTTCCGTTTTCATCTGTCAGGATAAAGGACAGTTCCCGGATCTGCCCTGTCTGCCAACGAAGGTGCATGCCCAAGGGCAGCAGCAGCTTTCCGCCTCCCACGTCGCAGGATACCTGCCCATGCCCGCCCTGCATATCCGAAAAGACAGCCGTCAGTTTTACCGGTCTGCTGCCAAGGGCTATTTCCGTCTTTTCCATATCCAAAGCAAGATATAACAGTTCAAAATCCCGCCCTGCAAAAGATGACAGATCAGGCAGGCCGGCAAAGGCGGCCGCACCTTTATTCTCTTTGTCCGTCAGATTTGCCAGCAGAAGCTCTGCGCTTTCTCCGAAGCTTTGGCAGATCCTTTCAAAATCGATATCCGAAGCAGTTTCCGCCGGATCGTCCCCCTCTTTCGAAAGTGCCGGATCATTCCCTGCCATCTTATCATAAATTTCCGCAGGATAATAGGCATCATCTTCTGCCAGATAACGGTAATCCGCTTCCTCTGACAAAAGCCATCGCCAGATATAAAAGCTTTTTTGCGGGTCCAGGGAAAAGACCACCGGCCTTTTTTCCATTGCCACGTCCAGGATCCTCTGCTGCGCCTGCCTGCTCCTTGCTACGGGAAGATACCCGGCTGCGCAGGCCTTCGTCCCCATATAATAGTAAAAACCCTGTCCGTCATAACCCATGTAGGTCTGATCATCCGCCCTTTTTACGCCGCTTTCTTCCTCCCCGAAAGTTCCCCCGATCCGCTTCTTTACCCTGTCGTACTGTGTCAGATAGGGGATCTGGTCTTCTACCATAAAACCATTCCCCAGCATGCGGTTGTCTGAAAGCGGGATCTCTCCCATAAATACAAAGGTTTCCGGTACTTCATACCGGGTAAACAGCCTGGAAGCGTCCGATGCCACCAGCTGCTCATTGCCGTCGGGATAAGTCCAAAGGTAGGGATTTTTCATATCATTGACATGGGCATAGCACAGAAATATCAGACTCATGCAAAGCATAAACAAACCTGCCGCCGGCAGCGTCTTTGCGGATCTTTCCGAAAGAAAATGCTCGAGCAGCATGACGCCCGCAAACATGCCTCCCACGGCGATCAGCACCGGCGCCGTCCTTGCCAGGATCACCTGTCTGTCTGCCCGCACCAGGGTATAGGTATAGGAAACCGCCAAAGTGGTCAGGAGCGCGAACGCAAAATGCAATTTCACCTGCAGATCACAATTTGCCGCTTTCGATGTCCCGACCTTTGTATCCGTTTTCGCCTCGCTGCCCGGATGCCGTTTTCGCAAAACATTTCCGCCAGCGATCTGTCCTCCCATCAGGGCTGCTGCAAACCACAACCAGAGCATCGGCAGGAAAAAGCGGAAGATCAGATACAGACTGTCCCGCAGGCCTGCAGCAGCCGTTCCGGCCAGATAAGGCAGGAAGGTATCCGGCGGCGTCTGGCCTGCTAAGGAAATCCCATCCGCTAATATGGTCTGGGAAGAATAGGTCAGTGTATGCACCGCCATGCGGTATAAAAGTGGCAGGCAGAGCGCGATGGGGATCAGCACGATCAGCCAGGTCAGGATGTTAACCACCCGGGCGCCCTTTTTTTCTATGTCCTGTCTGCCGAAAGCAAAGCCGCGAAACAGACTGACTGCCTGACAAATCGCCAGTGGCAGCGTGCCTGTGCAGACTGCGGCGCCGAAAAGCGGATAATACAGCCCGCCGAGAAAACACCCCATCAGCCAGACCTTCAGCCAGGCGGACCTGCGTTTCAAAAGTGCCGGATCAAAAAACAACAGAAGGAGCGGTGCCACCATGTATTGTCTGTTATAGGAAGGAAGAGAAAAAACTGCCGCAAACAGCATTGCCTTTTCAGGCTTTATATGTCTGCAGACAAGCGCCATAGTCAGCAACGCGAACAAAAGCGTCGTCAGAGACAGGGCGGGCGCATAATCCGCTACGGTTCCCTTCAAAAATACATGCTGGATAAAACCGTTTACCATGGGGAACAGCCCGGAAACCGGCGTATATTCATCATAAGCACGCTGTCCCAGCGTGACGATCTGCTGCCAGGGGATGAGCTGCTCGCCGTGATGATGCTGGTCGGGCTGCGCAAAAGCCGGGCAGGCCTGCCAGGATCTGTAGGCAAAAAGCACTATAGGAGTTACCGCAGAAATAACTGCCTGCTTTTTGACAGATGACAAAATGAGCCGGACATAAAGCGCCGCGAGTATCAGCAGGATCAGGACATAGTATCCTGCTGCGTAAGGTTCCCTGATCACGTCTCCTTCATACAGGTAACCGTCTCTGAAATAGATTGTCAGCAGCAGCGGAACGGGAAGCTGCAAAGCAAACAGAAGCCTGCGAAACACAGTCTTTTTCAATGGCTGCTGATCGTTCTCTTTTTTCTTCATGAACAGATTGATGATCAGGCAAAAAGCCGTCATCACCATTGTCAGCAGATACAACGCATTCTGAGACAGTGCAAAACGCTGCGAAAAGCAGCAAAGCAGCATCAGGATGCCGAGCAGTCCATAGTAGCTCAGGGGCGGCAACAGACAGACATAGGGATAATCCTTTTGCTCCGTCAACGGAAGCATCAGCGCTGTGTAGCCCGCCATAAAAAACAGCGGCAGGGAAAAGATACCGGATACCGCCAGATAGATCAGCGCCAGAAGTAACAAAAGGAGCGGAAGAAATTTCCGCCATCCGCCCAAGGACAGCTCCCCCGTTTCCTTCTGCCCATCTGCAACACCGGATTCTTCCGAAGTGTGTTCTGAAAGCTGCGCAGCGCCTCCCGTTTTCCGGCAGACAAGAAAAACGCCGCCTCCCACGAGCAGACATCCTGCGATCGCAAGCAGCCGGAACAGCGCAAGTTCTCCTGCTTTATGATAACCGCTCTCGGCCGTCGCCTCGATGATCAGATCGAAAAACGCCGGGGCCTTCGTTACCATAGGGGTATAAAGTATATGAAACAGCAGAATACAGATACATAAAACAAACAGGAAAATCCCGGCCATAAACGCCGGGGCTTTCCTGTTTACCAGATTTTCAGATGGGGTTATGCTTCGTTTCATAAAACGCCCGCTGCTAAATGATTTGTGTCGATTCTCCGGTCCTGATCTCGATCAGCGGACCGCCGCTGCCTTTTAAATAGTCACCTGTGATGGTCACCCGTCCGATATTTTTGTCCTTCGGGATCTCATACATGATATCGAGCATGACATTCTCGATGATGGCCCTCAGCGCCCTGGCGCCGGTATCCCGCTCCATGGCTTCATCCGCTATCGCTTCAATGGCACTGTCATCAAAAACCAGGTCCACTTCATCCAGTGCAAGGAGCTTTTGATACTGCTTCAGGATTGCATTTTTCGGCTCTTTCAGGATCCGTACATACATATCCCTGTCAAGAGCATCCAGACTGCAGATGATGGGCAGTCTTCCGAGGAATTCCGGGATCATTCCGAATTTCCGAAGATCCTCCGTCGTCACCTTGCTCATCAGGGTTTTATCTTTATCAAAACTATCCTTCAGCTGCGCACCATACCCGATACCGGATGTCTTGCGCAGACGCTGTTTAACGATCTCATCAAGATCCGGAAAAGCACCGCCGCAGATAAACAAAATGTTTCTTGTATTGATGGTGGTCAGCGGGACCATGGCATTTTTGCTGCCCGCCCCCACGGGAACCTCGATATCGGCACCCTCTAAGAGTTTCAGCATGCCCTGCTGCACGGACTCACCGGACACATCTCTCGAGTGGGTTTCTTTCTTGCGTGCAATCTTATCGATCTCATCTATGAAAACGATACCCATCTCTGCCTTATCCACGTCATTTTCCGCTGCCATCAACAGTTTTGAAAGAACACTTTCGATATCATCGCCGATATAGCCTGCTTCCGTCAGAGAGGTGGCATCCGCAATAGCCAGGGGAACATCCAAAAGCCTTGCCAGGGTTTTTACCAGATATGTCTTACCGCAGCCGGTGGGTCCGATCATCAGGATATTGGATTTTTCGATCTCAATATCTTCCATGGTATCGGTTGCCACCCGCTTGTAATGATTATACACTGCAACGGAAATGACTTTTTTGGCATATTCCTGTCCGACCACAAAGTCATCGAGCTGTGCCTTAATCTTATGGGGCGGCGGAATATTTTTGATATCCAAAAGCGGCTCCTGCCCCTTCTCTTTTTTCTTTTTCTTTTTCAGTTTCTGCTTATTCGGGATCCCGCCGCTGCCCTGCAGGTCTGCAAGATTTACAAAACTGATATTCGGAAACTGCTGCGACAGCTTTGACAGATCCATGCCGGCCGTTTTGTCCCGCATGGACGGATCGAGCATTCCCTGATAATCGAACTGGCTGACCATATCCATGGTTTTGTGCATACAGTCATTGCAGACACAGATATTGTTGGGGAGTTTGAACTGTTTTCCCGTGACCCGTTCCGGCCTCCGGCAGGCAAAGCATACGCTCTCGTATTCATCATCCGGATCTGCGGTTTCTCCGGACAGGTCTTTTCCCTCTGCCGCACCTTCTTCTTTCGCCGGAGCGTTGTCCGATCCATCTTCAGTATTCAGCTCCGTGTTTTCACCGCCTGCGTTTACCGGCGGTTGTTTTTTTTGCTGCGTATCTTCCGTAACTTCCCTGAAATCATATATATCTTTTTTCGGATCGTCCTGATCCCTGTTCTCATCCAAATGATCCATATTGGTTCTCCAAAGCGGTCTGATCCGCTCTTATCTTTGCGCCTCCAATGTCACATACATGACCTGCTCATCATAGTATGATCCCGGCGCCACCTGTACCTGCACCACAAGCTCGACTTCCGTTCCTGCACTTGTGGCATCCAAGAGCTTCGACAGCTCTTCCATGGTCTTGACCGGTTCTCCGTCGAAGGCCGTGATGATATCACCCTTCTTCAGACCGATGCGCTGCGCCGGTGTTCCGTCAAATACCTGGGCGATATAAACGCCGATGGGCAGCCCGTAGGTGTCCCTGACATCCTCCGTGACATTGATGCCGGAAATCCCAAGGTATCCCTTCTGATTCTCGTCAACGGGCATCCTTGTCTTTTTATTCATCAGCTCTTCCAGGATCGGCTTGGCCGTGGAAATGGGAATGGCATATCCCATGCCCTCGATGACCATGCCGCCGATCTTGTTGGAATTGATCCCGATGACCTGCCCGTAAATGTTTAAAAGCGCGCCGCCGCTGTTTCCGGGATTGATGGCCGCATCCGTCTGGATCAGCATCGCAGAATCTCCGTCTTCATCCTGGGAATAGGCACGGTTTACTGCCGAGATCACGCCGGTGGTCACACTTTGTCCATAGCCCAGGGCATTTCCAATGGCGATGGCAGGCTCTCCTACCTTCAATGTATCGGAATCCCCCAGGGTGGCGATCCGGATCTTTTCCTTGGTCGCATCCCGAAGCTCCGTCATCCTGACAGCGATCACAGCCAGGTCCGCATCAGCATCGGTTCCCTTGACCACTGCGCTGTAAGTTTCATTATCGATAAACTGTACGGAAAGTGAGGTGGAATCTGCCACCACATGGTTATTGGTCACTACCAGCAGCTCTTCGTCGTTTTCCCCGACAATGATGCCGCTGCCACTGCCGTCTTCCCTGCGCTGCATCTCAAATCCCCAATAGTTTTCCGTCACTTCATAGGTTCCGAATATGGAAACAACGGAAGGCATGACCGCGTCCACTACCTTTGTCACGTCCGTGACCACCGCAAGGTTTTCACCGGTGATCCCATCGGAAACATCCGCATTGCCGCTTTTCACATCAGTCGCAGCTGCCTGAGATCCTTCCTGCATGTCAGCCTTGTCAGCATCCTGATCGCCGGAAGCAACGACCCCGTCTGTCTCTTCGCTATCCTTCGCCTCAGGTTTTTTATCCGACTGGTCCGGTATAACAGGCTCAGCCCTTTCTATTTCAACCTCGGGTTTTTTCACCAGGTGATCTTCTCTGGACGCAGATGCGGAAGAGGCCGGAAACAGACGCAGCAGTACGATCATGACTGCACCGGCGCAAAACCCAAATAGCAGTCCCGAAAATACGATCCCGAAGAATTTGCCGACCCCGCCCGATTTCTTTTTCTTCGCGGCAGGCTGGCTGACATAGCTCTGCCGGGATCCGGCCTGCTGGTACATGCCCTGCTGAGAGCTCTGCTGCTGCCATCCGCCGGCCCCCTGAGCCTCCTGCTGCATACGGCGCTGCTGCGTATAGCTTGCCTGCAGGTCATCCGGCTGTCCCACACTCTGTCCTGCGTTTGTCTGCCCGGCGTCCTCCTGCCCCGTTATGCCAGGCTGCGGATTTTGCTGTCCCCAGGTATAAACACTTTCGCCGTTTCTTTCATCTGCTTCAAAGGGATC
>JAEEGL016904200.1_pt1 | contig 22998 bp, 25 predicted proteins | sample 9134231 | NCBI WGS metagenome assembly JAEEGL01 (sample SAMN16246548, study PRJNA631951) | gut metagenome | biome: gut microbiome; feature: rumen; material: fiber-attached | host: Bos | place: Iran: Karaj | collected 2018-10
CTTAAATAATGGTCGGTTGAATTAAGGAGTATTTCAACCGACCATTTGTTTGATGAACATTGTCTATCTTTGCCGTCGCAAACGGCGAAGATGCTCACGCTCGGCCAATCAAACGAGTTTGTTGGCACTCGCTAAATCGCATCTTTGCACCGCGATTCGGAAAACAGCCAATCGCAAGAATCAGGATAATAACAATTAAAATATCAAAGACATGACAACAACAAATGATTCATTAAGGCTCGCAGAGCTGCTGAAAACTCCCATCTGCGAGATGGACGGCGAGGAACTGGCTTTTCTCATTACAAGTATTACATCTGGCGCACAGAACCAGCTTCCCCTCAACCAGCCAAAGACAGAGGAACATATCGTTTACGGAATTGCCGGTATCGCACAGATATTTGGCTGCAGCATTCCGACGGCCAGCCGTTTCAAGAAAAGCGGTATCATCAACGACGCCGTCACTCAGGTAGGCCGGAAGATTGTGGTCAATGCTGACAAAGCTCTTGAACTGGCAAAACAAAACAAGTCGAACTTTAACATTGCATGAAACTATGAGAAAGGATTTTAAGAGCATAGCATTCATTTCCGTGTTTGTCATACTGATAGCTGGCGGTTTCTACTTGTTTGGTTTCTATGACACGACAGTCTTCACCCTATTATCGGGATTATCGCTATTGGCACTTTATCATGCCGGACTATACAGTCGTGGAATCATAGAAGATAACACCATAGCAAGTCAGAAGGAGATAATAGAACGGGATAAAAAACAGATGTATTACATGGACAAGTACATCCGCATCCTTGAAGGCTATATCGACGAATTAGATAAGAAAAGTCATGAAATGAAGAACGAACAATAGCCATAAATGGGCATTGGTTTATTCCTCAAAACGTTCAGAATGACAGTCTTTCAAAGAGTTGACAGTTGAGAATGCTAAGGCGTTTTCAACTGTCAACCGTTTTATGAAGACGAAAAAAGAGGATAGGCACATCTTAGCACCAATCCTCTTTCATTGTTCAGAAGGGCAGGTCGTCCTTCTTTTCCTTGGGAGTGTCTGTTGGAGCATCTGGTACATTGGTGTCACTCACAGGTTTCTTGCCGATGTTCAAGAAGTCGATGTACTTGGCATGGACTCTCAGCTGGGCATGTGGGGTTCCGTCCTTGCCCTCCCACTGGTCAATCTTGATATTGCCGTGAATGGTCAGAATCTTACCCTTGGTGAAATACTGCACCAGTTTGATGTGTGCCGGGTCTGAGATCTGCACTCTCACCCACTGCGTCACCTCCTCACCTTTTGAGAAGTCATTTACGGCTAAGTCCATAGAGAGGAACTGTCCGTTTACACCATCAACAATCTTTGCATCCTTAGCAACTCTGCCTGTAAAATTTGAGTAAATCATAACTATAAATGATTTGAAGTTTAACTTTTTCCCTTTGGTTTAGAGCTTTTATGCTCCTTGCCGTCAGGGACTTTTCTTTTCACGATGCCACACAAAGGTTGATGAAGACGATAGGCAATCAGAAGCTTTGGTGCGAATTACGTCAAATACTCGTTCCTGAAAGGAAAGGAAGATTTTACGCTATCCGTACTGAATACCGAGGCCATTCGGAAACAGCGATTTACCTTTGCAGAGCGAAAAGAATATGTCTTCAGATGGCACAGGTGGTATGGCACAAATCCACGAAGTTAGCTGATTTGTACAATTGTTACCGTTTTGCTCTATTTTTTGTCTTTTAACAACAAAACATTAGATTTTTGATGTCTTTTCGCAATATTTTTAGTCATTTATGATTGTATTTCACAAAAAATATGTAATTTTGCATGAGTGTTTTCGCATGAAGAGTCGAGTTTTTAGTCGATGATGCAGTGGATTCACAAGACATATTTGCTCAAATCGTCTTCCGAATCAGCACCTCGTAAAACGAGTATAAAGGGCAAAACAAATCTCCAAATGGAACTATGCATCAGCGTAGTTTACAACCATAGGAAATTTGGGGCGTGCTGGACCAGGAAGACGTATGGCAGTTGTCTGCGCTTTCTCTTTATGCATAGGGTTGGTGCAGATTAAGCCATCAACGAGAGTAACTAACCCTAAAGCAAAAAGCAAATATGGATGTTCCGCTTGTGCTCAAAGACATAGGAATCCGACACGGATTAAAGGGATATACAAGAAAGTCCTCAACGTTCAGCCTCCAGACTGACGTTGTAGGACTCTCTGCATTTATGGCAGTTATCATACAACGGTATTTTTTTATGTGTCTTTCACCATAATGGAAAGATAGATAAAATTTTTTTGAGTTTATGGTTACTTGTGATCATTTGGTGTCATTAAAAGATAAAACATCAAATTATAAACATAAAAAAGTAAAAGTATGAAAAAAGTGAAACTGATTTGTGATGGTGGTTTTAGATTGATTATTATGTCAATGATGGCATTGTTTGCTTTCTCAGGATGTTCTGCTCATCCTAATTCTGCAAATGCTCCAGTGGGCCAGCCTTTATCTGAAACCGACAGTGTTATGCGAGGTGCTGTAGGAGACAGCATCTACAGAATTATAACCGAGGCAAAAAAGATAAAGGCCGAGGAAATAGTACTTACTAATGATTCTACTAAAAGTGCTACCTCTGTTGTAAAGGATGTAAAAGGCAAGTTTGTTTATTTAGTACAATTTGTCCTCTCATCTCCTAAGAACTATGGTTCAGACGTTGCAAGTTTTGGGACTTTCATGCCATGTTTTAAACTAACCTTCGTTAAGAAAAAGGAGGTCTGTGTATTGAATTTTGATTTTGGCCTGAAAAAATGGTCAATCTGTGATTCTTCAGGAAAGGTGATAAAGAAATTCGATCTTCCTTCTGATGACATGCTTAGAATAGCACAAATGCTGTTCACCGAGAACAAATTGTATAATAGTTTATTAAATACTGACAAAAGATGAAAAAGTACTCAATTATTCTGATGCTGTTATTTGTTACTTTTGCAGCACAGGTTGAAGCAAAGACCATTCATTGGCTTACGTTTATTGACACGACCGATCCAAATGTTGGTGAAGTAGATCAGAATACGCGTAAAATTTTATATGCGCGATGGATTGATTTAGTTAATGCCTCGCTTAAAGACCAGGGGTATAATGTTAACCCCATTGATATATATGGAAGTAAAACTTCGCCACAAAACTGTAAGGACATTGTCAACGACTTAGATTGCAGTAGTGATGATATTGTTGTGTTCTACTATGTTGGCCATGGTACGGAGAATTCTGGCACGAGCAAATATCCTTTAATGCTGATGGCTCAGAGTGATGTGAACAAGTTTGTCCCATTATCATGGGTTCATAACACGCTAAAAAAGAAAGGAGCACGCCTAACTATAACAATTGGAATGTGCTGTAATGCAAGACAGGGCGCACCAGGAAGAATTGCCCCATCATTCAGTGTAAACTACGGGAATACATACATTGATCAGGACATGTCTGAGAGTATAAAAAAGATGTTCTTAAATTTCAAAGGTGATATTATTATCACTTCGGCATCTCCTGCAGAGAGTTCATGGGCATGCGATTCAAATATTGGCCCTACAGATTTCTTTACTCTCAATCTTCTGATCCAGTTCAATAACATACTCCCAGACAAAAGTGACCCTGATTGGGAAAGTATGATGAAAGAGATTAAGGCTTCTGTTTCGGAAGATGTTAGAACATGTGAAGGCATACAACGTCGATTCCCAGGAACAACTCAGACTCCGATTTGGGATAGCAATTTGTCTCGTGTAGGCAGGCCGAAGCCAACGCCACCTACACCGCCATCCACAACCCCATCAACTCCTAACGACAAGACGATTATGAAGACAGAACTTGACAGAGTATTATCATTTATTTCATCTTCTAACGTTGATGAAACCCAGAGAATTTCGGCTATCGAAAAAATCAAACCAGCTTTTGCTGATAACTTGACAGTGAGAATAATGTCACAAGACGGTAATGTCGTAGTCGATCGTGAAGATATAACTCGATTCCTTGGTCGAATATCAACAAGCAGACTCTTAATGAATGTATCTGTTGTTGATTTCAATGTCAATCAAAATGGGCAGATAAGCTCACTGAGAGTTCGCGAAGTTTATAAGAAAAAATAAAATGTAACATAGAAGAATATGAAAACAAAAATGTACGTATCATTGCTCGTTGCAATGTTCTTCGTTTCTGGCAATATTTTTGCCCAGTCTGCACAGGACATGGAAGTCCTTAAACAGCGTGCTAAAGAAAAAGTTAAACAGCTTAACGACTATATTTCATTCATGGCCAATCCTCAGAAAGCCAACAAAACGAGATATTTCTACAAGGAGCAGGCTCAAAAGCTGTTTATCAATGACTGTGAGCGTTTTAAGGAGATTGTAGAATATAAGGATGGTTCTAAAGAAGAAGTATGGCGTGATGGTGTTACGATGGAGGTGGCTTCTTTAAGGAATAGAACACCACGTCCGCGTCCTATGAAAGAATACTTCCGTGGACTCATTACGATGACATACAAGTCGGTTACCATCGAAACGACTGATATTGCCGATATGCGTGTTTCAAAACTTCAGCCTTATGGAAAGGACGAAAATGGAAAGATGATGTATATCTGTTCCGTTTACTTCGATCAGGCTTTTGTTGGACGCAGAGGAGATGGTGGCGTTTATAAAGACATCACGCATAAATGGGTCGTCTGTTATGTTCAGGTGGATGATGTGCTTGATGAAGAAACGGGAGAAACCTATCCTGAGTATATGGTCAAGTTAGGTGATGTTCATGTAGAGTCTATTGAGAAAATGCGATAAATATGAAAAATTTGCTGCTTATCATATCACTTGTTTGTGCGGAGACTTTTTCAGCCTCTGCACAAACAGAAAGCAGCGAATTTGCAATTAAACGGCATTGCAAGAAAATAGATCAGCTTAACGACTATATTTCATTCATGGCCAATCCTCAGAAAGCCAACAAAATGAGATATTTCTACAAGGAACAGGCTCAAAAGCTGTTTATCAATGACTGTGAGCGTTTTAAGGAGATTGTAGAATACAAGGATGGTTCTAAAGAAGAAGTATGGTGTGATGGTGTTGCGATGGTGGTGGCTTCTTTAAGGAATAGAACGCTGCGTCATCGTCTTTGAAGCAACAATAAAATAGAAAAATATGAAAAGAATAGGTGCTGTATTACTCGTTTTCTTTCAACTCTATTGTATGCATATACAAGCCCAAACGGGTATGTTTGAGGTGCTTAACCGTGATCAATATATGGCGAAAGTCAAACTTGTTGATGAATTTTTTGCAAGGTTCAACGGAGAGGAAAAGCGAACAGACCTTGGTCCAGATTATACTGATAGAGAATCTGGAGTACTCTTATTGTTTGATATTGCTAAATTTAAGTCAAAAACAGATAGCAATTTTATTGCTGCAAAATCTTTTGCAAAGTATATTGTAGAGAATGGAGTGAAAATTGATTTCGAGGATGACAACTGGTATGCAAAGATAAAATGCCATGGAAGATTGGGACAAAAGAAAGTCACTTTCAACATGACTCTCTGCGTGGAGGAACGTGATAGCGCAATGTATAGATGGGCTATAAGTGATGTTGAAGGAGATATTTTTAAGACTTCAAGAGACAAAGACCATAAAGAATTTTTTATCATGCCTAATGATAATGAGCAATTCTTCATGTCTGTTCGCAAAACGACAACTGAAACATATAAGTTTATAGACGATTATGTTGTAAAAGGGTATAAGGCCGATGCTTTATCAACATTCCTTGCTCTTGTCCGAAACAACATCTTAAAAATTGATGCTGTAACCGATGTAGAGTTTGTATTCATGCAAGTACCAGGCTATACTTTTAGCGTGAAATATTTCGAACGCGAGAGTAAAAATTCAGGATGGTTAATAGATTCTTTTAGTAAATGCGATAAGGACGGAAAAACAAATTAGTGAAACAACGATTACATCGTGCCGAGTTTGCATTAGAGAAGTAGATGAAAAATATATCAATTATTTTAGATTGCAAGTGTAGCAAGCTATAAAAATTAGAGATTGGAGTTATGAAAATTCTATTTTCAATATGTTGCCTCTTATTGGGAGTAAATGCTTTTGGACAGAAGATAGAAGAACGTGTAGTCCAACAGTTTGGAAGTAACCTGCAAGGTTGGTGCTCTACAAAAGATACGGACTATAGGCTGCAAGCCCAAAAGCTTTGTACAGAAGCATGCCGAGTTGAAGATAAAATTATGCAAGACTTCACATTACAGAATAATCTGGATTTAAGGAACTATGTAATTCAGAGTTATTTGAATGGTTTTGAGACAGCTTTAGATAATGGAAATATATCCCTTGAATTTAGGAACATAGAGTCGATTTCTCCAACAATGTGGGCATTTGACAAATCTACAACTCAGAAAAAAGGGAAATTAACAGAAGATTACGTAATTATTAAATGTAACGTTGTTGTAAATGGAGCCTTAAATTATGATATACATGACACATACTATGTCAGTAAAGGTTTTGATGCTCAAATAGTAAAGATTACACCTTTTGAAGAAATTCTTGATAATAAAACGGGGGAAAAGAAAGTTCGGGTTGATTTTTCAAGATTGGAAAAGCGTGTCAAACAAACACAAAAAGCATATCCCATGCAGGTTTCGCGAGGCATTATAGCTCTTAAACAATGTATTGACGGAAATTCCCTAATAACACTTAATGAGGTTGATTCAAGACTAGCTTCTTTTGAGTCTATTAAAAGCAGAGCAGGAAAGATGAAAAGTACATTCCTGGGCATGTATTGTTTAGAGCCAGCTTTATTTAAGAAAGCTTCTCTTGTGATTGATTGTGATATGCAAATAGTAGAACGATACGTCAATAAACAGACACAAGATGTGTTTGATATAGTAATGACAAAAGAAGATCTTGTAGAAAACATTTATTCTCTTTATTTTAAAAGTGCTCACACTACAAGTTTAAATGATATTGTGCTTAAAAATGTTAGTGAATGGAAGAAATCTTTTGCCAAATACCTCAAAAATTATCCAAGATATTCTGCTGATGCAAAGGATTTCGAGAATTCCAATCAAATTTTTTTGTTAGGAAACGAAATAGATAGGAAATATGAGAGAATTATGAGAATGCCAATAATATCGATTTCTTTAATTAACGAATCTACAGGTTCTAAAAAGAAGATTCAAAAATCCATAAAGGACTTTTATCCATATATCTGCAGTTTGGAAATTAGTAATGTTCGCATAGAAGTACCAAAAATAGATGTGTATATAGTTGACGCATTAGATGTGAGAAGAGCAAACGGTATGGACAACCCTTTTAACAACCCTTTTTATATGGAGCATATTTTCGCAAAAAATAGCTATATATTAGTTAATGACAAATACGAACAAGTAAAACGAGAGAGTGTAGGTAATTGTATTGGAAGAGGTAGGTCTATGGATGTACCCTTCCGTCTAGAAGACGAGATACTAAAAAGTAATGGGGTACTTACAATTTTCGGAGATGCAGAAGTCATACTTTACCATAAGCGATAATATATACCTTCATGGAGGTTTTATGGTATATTGTAAATCATCCGTATAATCTCATCAAAATAGTAAAGTTATAGATGTTGGAACAAAATCAAATAATAATATGAAGAAATTTGTTGTTTTATTTTTCTATTTTTGCTGTTGTGCTATTTCTTTTGCGCAAACTTCTGAGGAAATTGTCGTACAGCAGTTTGGTAATTATTTAAGCAGATGGTGTTCTTCAAATGACACAGATTATCGTATGAGAGCACAAAAGCAGTGTACTGATGCGTGTAGAGTTAATGACAAAATAATGGAAGATTTTGTCGCTAAGAGCGGACTCAGCATAAAAGATTACGTAATACCTAATTATTTGAACGCTTTTGAGAATGCTCTTGACAGGGGTAAACTTGTCGTTAACATGTATGGAGTCGAGATGATTCCTAAAAACGAATGGGAATCTGTTTCTCCTTATGGACATAATCAAGAAAGAAAGATTGTCAAAGAAATAATAATAGTATCTGGGGGAATCACTGTGAAAGGATCATTAAACTATAACATTAAGGACCTTTTTTATTTGCACAAAGGGAAAATTGTGAAAATTACTCCTTATGAAGAAATTATCGATAAAAAAACAGGCAAAGTAAAGGTTAAAGTTGACTTTAGTGATCTTAATAGCCTTTTCTGGGTTAAAGACAGGCATTATGATGCTGTAGGAATCTCCTTGGGTTATTCAAAAAACTATCCACTGAATATCGGTTTTTACCGTAATATTTCATACCTTAATATTGGCATTGAAGCAGGAGGCGCTTTTGGAAGTACAGTTGTTGGTGAATCAGAATATAAAGGCGCAAAAACTGATGTTTATGATAAAGGATTTTACGTGCTTGCAACTCCAGGTGTTTTTCTCGGACATGTAACTTTCAATTGTGGTTTTGGAGTTGTTGCATTACGTCAAAAGTATATAAATAGTGATGTTTCAACTGGCGCAAATAAATTTTATGGAATGCTAAAACCTTCTGTAGAATTTAATATTCCTCTGTCAATAGGCAAAGACAAATACCATAGTTTTGATTTTATGCTATGCCCACGAGTAGCTTACAACTATACAATGAAAGTAAATAGTATGAATTGCTGGGAAATTGGCTTGTGTTTTCGTTACTATTATGGTGGATGATATATAAATATGTTGTAGTTGTTGGAACAAAATTAAATAATATGAAAAAATTAGTTGTTTTAATTTTCTATTTTTGCTGTTGTGCTATTTCTTTTGCGCAAACTTCCGAAGAGATTATTGTTCAGCAGTTCGGTAATTACTTAAGTAGATGGTGTTCTTCAAACGACACAGATTACCGTATGAGAGCCCAAAGACAGTGTACAGATGCATGTAGGGTAAATGACAAAATTATGGAGGATTTTGTCGCCAACAGTGGTCTAAACATTAAAGATTATGTGGTTCCCAATTATCTTAATGGATTCGAAGATGCACTTGGAAAAGGATCTGTTGTTATTAATATAAGTAATATTCGAACAATATATAAAAGCGAGCAATCCTATGCGTGGTCATATAACACATCAGTAAACCAGCAAGAAAGGCGTTCAAAAGACTATGTTACTGTAGCATGTGACATTCGCATAAGCGGAGTATTGGATTATCGTGTCAAAGACCTCTATTATATAAAAAAAGGGAAAATAGTAAAGATTGCACCTTATGAGGAAGTGACTGATCAAAGAACGGGAAAGAAAAGGGTAAGAGTAGATTTCAGTGACCTTGACGATGATTATCAGACGTTTGGTGCCACTTACAACTATGGAAAAAATTGGCCAATAGGCTTGTCTTTGAACTATTCTTATTCAAGGTTTATGATTGGACTTGATGTTGGCGTAAATACAGATAAAGATAAATTTTATAAGCATAGTTTAGAGATGACTGATGTCATGAATTTTACTAAGGAAGACATCGAATACGATCCCCTTTTCTATATGACATTAACGCCATCTTTCTATATGAAATATTTCGCTGTTGGATGTGGCGCAGGATTTCTCTATCTAAATGGGACTAAAACGTTTAATCATCAGCAAACATCATCATTTAGTAGTGGTAATGATGGCGTTTCTATCTCGGGAACATCTAGTAGTGGATATTCAACAGAAGAAAGTAGCCCCAAATTGAAGTTTATGATTAGGCCTTCAGTAAAAGGCTTTATTCCTGTTAGTGATCAATGGTTCGTAACAGTAACTGTTGGTTATGATTATGTGTTTGGATATAAAGATAAAAATGGAGTTAATTTTGGTTTAGGATTACAGTATAATTTTGATTATTAAGAGATTAAAGTATGAAGCACTATATTTTTACAACAATAAAGATGTTTGTTGTGGCAATCATGATACCATGTTTTGCTATTAGTTTTATATCATGTGAGGATGAGTCAGAAGATGCTATACCAGTTCAAGATTTGGTTGTTCCGGAAAGTGCATATTCATTTACCGTAACATCTGTAAATAATGATAGTGAAACTATTGTTTTTGCCGAACCTAAATTTACGGAGAATTTCGAAATCTTGGGTTGTAAGGTTACAAAAGTAATTTACTATGTGGACAACACTTTAGCTTCAACAGAAACTCTCTCACCATTTAAATTGGAGTACAAGACAAAGTCGTTGTCTGCTGGCACCCATATACTTAAAGTTGTATTTACGATTTCTGGCGAAAATTATAATCCAGTGACCGTTGAGTGCAAAAAAGAATTTCAGGTAAAAAGTTCTTCGTCGGAAGGGTTGCCGGCTGTTGATTTTATGTTTGACTATGATCATTATGTAAGGGTGGGTGACAAAATTCACGCTTCTGTGACAATGAATGATCGTTATGATGCAGGCTATAAATTGAATAAAGTCGAGTTCTTTTTTGATGGTAATTTAATTAAAACAGTTGAAAAATCACCATTTGAGATGGAATACTCTACCAATTTAATAGTAGGCGAAAATCATACTATTAGTGCTAGCATAACATATTCTTTCAGCAGTTCTTCTACAGCTTCGTATACTTCATCTGGTAGTATACGAGTTTTGAATGAAGAAGATACACGTTATATATTTATACCATATTATTATTCCAACATTTCCTATAGCAATGGTGATATAATCTCTGGTTCAGGGTTGCTTTACAAGGGAAAAGGTGACGATTCTACTTATGAATTGAATTTGTATTGGGATGACACATTGGTTGGTACCTCTAAGGAATTCCCGTATTTCTTTAGTTACACAATTGCTAATACCTCTGTTGGTATTCATAGGTTAAAATACGAGTGGGTAAAATATGGTAGTGATGGCAATAAAAGTTCAACTTCACAATCAAGTACATTTACAATAAAACAATAATTTCATATATAGATGGTAAACAAAATAAAAACTATTTACTTGTATTCTGCCACACTGTTATTTTGTGGCTGTGGAATGAATTCTCACAAGAATGAGGAGACAACTTTAACTCATGATGTGGACTCTGCATATTCGAATAAGTTTTTGACTGTTTCCAGCGATTATTTAAATGCAATAGAAAGGGCAAACTTCATAGAATGGATGTTATTAGATCCGTTTTCCGATAATCCTGATACGACATTGATGATTGGAGGAGGAGAAGTTTTGTTTAGAAAAACAGACAGCACAAAAGAAAGAGTAGATGCTGTTATTTCTACTTTAACTAACAAGAAATCCTTTCCTGCATCAGATCATGTAAAGGAATCCACCTTCATGCCAGATTTGGCTTTGAGATTTATCTACGACAAAGACACTGTCATTGTTGCATATTCATTTTATTGTGACCTCTGTAGATTCCAAAAAGGATATAAATATGCTGATTATGATGGAGAGAAGATACGAAAAGAACTTCTTAGATTATCACTTCAGATATTCTCAAATGACAAATATTTAAGAGAATTAAATAGAAGAGAAAGATGAAAAAATGTTGCATTTCACTCCTTCTTCACTTTTTTGCCTTTTACGCTTATGGACAAATTATGCACTCTGTCCTCTTTACTAATATGGAAGAGCAAGGTCGTGAAGCTGACAGGAAGGCGGAACTTGCCAATATGATTAATTTTTGTAATGCGATAGCATCTGCAATCGATTATAAACATGATTTGAGAGTTCATAGTGGCTGGGAGTTTACCTCAACTATGATGGAAAAGGACATCTCTACACTGAACGTCAACAGTGGGGACGTGGTTATTCTTTACTATGCAGGACATGGCTGCAATTGGGATGACGATGACTGGCCACACATGGCATTGCTCGATAGGCAATATTGGCAAACTACTGCTTTTTCCAAATTAAAGTCAGCTTGCTCAAAAGCAAAACTTACACTATGCATAGCAAGCTGTTGCAACATGGACTCACGCGGTAGGACGGGTAGCTATGAAAATGACTATAGCTACATTGACAAAAATAAAGCAAAAGAATTGTTCGTAGGGTTTAATGGCAGATTGTCTATTTTAACTTCTTCAAGTATAAGAGGTCAATATTCATATAGTTGGACGGGAGGGAATCGCTTGGGCTCTATTTATAGTATTAGTCTACGCGATGAGATTTATTCTGCCATTTCAGGAAAGAATAATATTTCTTTGGAATGGAGGAATATACTAGAAGCAGCCAAGAATCAAACTCTTTATTACACAAAGAATTATAAACAACCGCAACAACCTCAGTATAAAATATACAAGAATAATGATGTTCCTAAAACAATCACGCCAAAAATTAGTTTGAACAACTCCCCCAAAGCAGAAATTCAATCTGTTCGCATTGAACACAATGTAGAAATAGGGGATTTCAAATATATGGCAATTCATCTTAATTTTAAAGCACATTATATGACAGATCATGGTGGCATGGTTGTCGCATTTTTTGAATCTCCAAAAGGTACAGGCGTAAAAGATACCAATGGGAAATATCGCACAAAAGGAGGCAATGTTTGTACCTATTCGGATTTTGGAACACATTACACTCATTCTCGTTTTACAGATTTTAAATTATTGATACCTAATTCGGAATTACATGCAGCTCGCGGCACTCACACTTACTATGTTAAAGTATCTATTTATGACAACAAATCACGGAAATATATAGCTAAAAGTGATTATATTTCATTCGAAATAACCAAGAAATAGTTTTTATGATTTCCAGAATTTTAATCATAGTATTATTTTTTTATTGTATAGAACCTAGTGCTCAAACAAAGCGGGCAATAGTTATTGGCCTTGGTCAGCAAGAAGATCATAGTTGGGGAAAAATAAATGGCGACAAGGATGTCCCTTTCGTTAAAGAAATGTTATTTAATTCTGGATTTGATAGTCAAAATATCTTCACGTTTATAAATAAAAATGCGACAAAGGAAAATATTGTTTTGTCCTTTAAAAGGTTGATAAATCAATGTGGTGTTGGCGATATAGTTTATATCCATTTTTCTGGTCATGGTCAAAGAGTGACAGATATTGACGGGGATGAAAAAGATGGTTGGGATGAATCATGGATTCCATATGATGCTTATAAAGAGTATTCCAGTTACGATAAAGGAGATAAACATCTTATAGATGATGAGATTTATCTATACTTAACGAGTCTAAAGAAAAGGATTGGAAACAGAGGGAAAATTCTTGTTGTAGTTGATGCGTGTCATTCAGGTGGTTCTTCTTTCTTAAGCGAGAATTTTGATTTTCCCCCCTACAGCGCATTCGGTAATAATATCACGATAAGGGGATTGTCAAAACCTTTTATTATACCGCATGGTATAAGCTTGCGAACATCAAAAGAATCAGAAAGGTGGTTAATATTAAGTGCATGTAAGAGTTTCCAGGTTAACCAAGAGTTGGTTAATCCTCATGTAGGTATTTTGTCATATGCTCTATACATTTTATCAAAAAAAGGAGGTATAAGTATGGATAAAGTCAAAGACTTTATTAAAAGGAACAAGGGACCATACCCACAAACACCATTATTGGCTGGTGAGATAGATAAGTACAAAATATCGGATATATTAAAATAGGTAGATTATTAGAAGAAAAGGGATGTAAGGGTTAAAACCTATGGTAGATAGTATTATAGATTATGGCGGAAACAAGATTATTTGCAAGTAAATATTCAGATGTTACCTATGTAGAGGGAATGTATAGACGTGACCCCATTATGGAACGAGCCTTGCACAAACACTGTAAGCAATACTTCGATGAGAATTATCGTGGTGTTTTCTTTGTTGGTGATGAGCACAAAATGGAGATATTCCAAGAGGCATTCATTAAACTTTGGGAGAACATAGAGAAAAGAAAAATCTATGTAGAGGACGGAGTGCTGAAAGGGAAAAATGGAGAACCTTTTACTAGCACACTGACCACGTATTTTATGGGAATAGCGAGACTGAAGTTCTTGGAATGGACACGTCAGCATTCTTTTGGCCCAGATGCGGAAGAGGAAGAACGACGCAGAAAAATCAAGGATGCAGAAATCTATAAGGAAATGCTGTATGATGAGAGCGAGAATGCTATGTTGGAAATCATATCGGATTGTATTAGTCATATGTCGGAACGATGTCGTGAAATATTGTCTATGTTCTATTATCATGAGAAGAGCCTAGACGATATTCTTTTTGAAGTGCCAACATACAAGAGTAAAAATGCGCTGAAGACGGAAAAGTACAAGTGCATTGAAAACTTGCGTAAGTCTGCAAATGAGATTTATCGTAGATACATAAATTCTTAGTTGAGAGTTTAGCGTTTAGAGTTTAAAGATATTAAGTGTTTGAATACATGAAAATAGAATTTCAAGACCAGATAGATAAATATGTATTAGGCCGAATGGGTGATACAGAAAGAGCAATATTCGAGAAGGAGGTTGCTAAAAATGCAGAACTTCAGGAACAATTGCAGTTCACTCAGGATGTTATTTCAGCAACAAAAAGCCGAGTAGAAAAGCTCTCCAAGATAAAAGATTGGAAGGATGACTATATTTTTGAAGATGAAGGAATAGTTGATGCTGCAAATTATCTTCCGACAGGTAGTGGATATGATGCTTGTCCTTCAACATCAATTGAACAGACATTAAAAAAATCACATTTCTCTTTAAGTGGGAAATTGTATTGGCTGTCTGGCATAGCTGCTATTTTTGTTGTAGGATTTTTTATTTTTAATATTCTATTAGACAGGAATGTTGAGATAAAGTATTCTCCATCGAATATCGATTACAGTATCACACGTGGAGGTGATAACTATATAAAAATAGAACAATTATTGTCTAAAGGGAATTATCAAGAAGCTATGAAAGAAATAGCAAGGGAGGAAAGTGCTCTTGCAAAACAAAAAATTGTCACTGATTCAATTGCCGACGATGAGCAGCGTGAATATGAAATTAAGGTTTATACGATAGATATGGAGATATTGTGTTGGCTAAAAATCAATGCATTAATTGGCCTAGGAAAACATAATGATGCACTATTACTTCTCAACAAGCTAAGAAAGGAAGATGGCGTTTTTAAAGAGAAAGCAGATTCCCTTTATCATATAATCAAATAAGTTTGTTAGTGGATTTGAAACAGCGTCAAAATTCTTTTGGCGCTGTTTTTTGATGGTTTCTATGGTTACTTCGACACTCGATCTTTCATAAACTTGCAGTAAGAAACCTGTTACAAATGAAAGATCAAGTATTAGAAGAAATTAAACGACTGTGTGGAAAAGTTGAGTGGATGCCAGGACTTGGGCATTATTTCCTTATTAACAACACGCTTTGTTTGTATATGTATTGTAAAGGAACGGATAGCTTACGTTTTGCGATTCCATATTTAGCGAAAGCCACAGAGAACAATAAAAGCAAAATGATGGATTTGGTGAACCGGACCAATCGAGAAGTAAAGTATATAAAAGCCGCATTGCTTGATAACGGGAGTCTTACACTCACATACGACCATAAAGTGATGAAGGGCGAGAAACCACAAGATTATGTACCCCATATCATCAATGCTCTGGGTTTTGCCTCAAACTACATCATCGAGAAAATAGGAGAATAGTAACTATAAAATGAGTTGAAAATATGAAGAAGCAAGTTTTGAGAATTATGGAGGCGTTGCTATCAATGTTGGTACCGTGCCAAGTCATGGCACAAGAGATTATTGAGGTTGTGGACAGTATTAGTGTGGACGAAATGGTCGGTGATACAGTCAGTGCAGACCCTTATGAGGGAATGATAATTGATACCTACTATACGGATAGTGGTGAACTCGCAAGTGACACCATCTATCTGGATGATGAAACCAGTGAATGGCAGAAGAATCTTCCTCAGTATGACCTCAAAGAATATGAGTGGGTAGACATTTGCTATAACCCAAAGTATGCTATCGTGTCGAAGGATGGGAGGAAGGGAATCTATGACATGATACTACACAAGAATGTTACCGAAATAGAGTATCGTGATTTGGGATTCTCAAAGCAGACTGTAGCTGAGGACAGCGCTTATATAAGTCTGTTCTATGCCACAAAGGGTATCAAACGGGGCATCGTAAGTATATACGAACCTACTAATAATGTGGTTTCAATCTGGATGGATGATCCTGATGAACTGTATTCACTGGACGAATGTACGACTATCGACAAGATAATAACGAAGAAAGCAACTAAGCTTTTGGGAAACCTGATGAAACAGCAACAGATGGAGAATGTTCAGATAGTTATTCTTGATGCGAAGTCAGGTCGGTTAAAGACGTGGGTAAGGCTGGATCGAGACACAGAGAAAGACGAAGCTGGAAAACTACTTGTTCATTCGTGTGCGGGTTCACTGACGAGGCCGTTCCATACGGTGATGGCATTGGAGAATGATAGCGTTTCACTGGATAGCACCAAAGATGGAATGAGTTATCGGCATGCAATCAAGAGTTGCGATAATCAGAGGTTGCATCAGGCCATTCAAAATGGCTATCGCAGGAGTGCAGCCGATAGAGTTTGGAGAGAACTAACCAATACCCAAAATCCTTCAACCAGTCCTTTCATCCTGGCAGTTGGGTATAACAGCCTTGCAAATGGTGGTACTATGATTATCCCGACAATGAAGGCTGACAGCGTAAATGTCGAAGAGGATGTTTTCTCTGCCAATTGTCTCGCTAATCTGAAAGAGGTTCTGAAGGTCGATAGAGTTGCTTCGCCTCAATTAGCATGGCTGTCAACGGATATTGAATGGCTGGGTTATGCCACAGCAGAGAAGATATTTGCTGAAGAGGACAAAGATTATAGTACGGCTATTGGAAAACAGATAGAGTTTGCCGGATGCTTCCCAGTGAAGGAGCCACGATACACTATTTGTATCGTCGGTGATAAACTTTCGCAAAATGCTACACCTGCCTTATTTCAGGACGTTGTGAATCCATTGGCAAAATTGTTATTGAAGCGAAAGTAGGATAAATTGGTGATTATTTGCGAATTCTTGGTTACTTTTGTAGCCAGAACATTATTGAAATGAAAAAATGGAGGACTGAGTTATGAGTATTATCAAGATGATTAACAAGATGATGGGACATGAGAGTGAAGCAGAAAAACTCTATAAGATCCTAAATACAGATGAGTATAAGGAGCGTCCATATGAGTATTCCGATTTGGGCGAAGGCATGGCTGTGATTGGTGAAACAATGTGGGGATGGTGGAAACATCGGTTTCTTATCAACCACAACACGAAACGTGCATACGAGTTTATGGATAAAGACCAGAATCTTGTGACGGTCACTCAGGATGATATTGATTGGGAATCGCTGAAGAATCTGCCAGAGGATGCTCAGAATACGGCAAAAGCTCTTTCATTCCATTTCCCATCATTTATACGACATTTTGAGAATGGAGTGGCACAAGTAAGTTGGCAACTTAATCCTGACGGCCGCTACTATATGGATGAGGACGGTTATGGCATGACTGACGATGAAGAGGTTGAGATCTATGGATTCATTGACACAGAAGGGAAAGTAGTCGTAAAGTTCAGAAACATCAATGAGTGTTATGGCGAACTGGACAAGATGCGCAAGGAGGCAGAAAGTGTCGTTAAAAAGTGACTTCTATCGATGAATATGATGAGTATTATACAGAAATACAAGAAAAAAACATGATTTTGCGTAATTTTTACGCAAAAAGTTTGTTTGATTCAAATATTATTTGTATTTTTGCGTAAAAATTACACAAGATGAAAGAAAAGAAGAATAGAATTGTAGTTATGGGAGGGAGTTTCAACCCTCCCACATCGGCACACTACAAGTTGATGAAAGAAGCAGTTGATGCTCTTGAAGCAGACATTGGCTTTTTTGTCCCTGTTAGTGATGCCTATCTGAAGCGGAAGATGCGTCACAGTCACCCTCCTGTTGTTTTGTCGCCTGAAATGCGCGTTAGGATGCTTCGGTCTATGTGTTCTGATGACAATCGTCTGCAAGTGTGCGAGAAGGAAATCGGAACTATTGAACCGAGAACTATGCCAACCTTACAGGCTCTTCAAGAAGATTTTCCTGATGCAGAGCTATACTTTGTGATGGGAGCTGATAAGTTTGACTTGCTTGCAAGCCTGACAAAGAAGAGGGAGTTCTTAGATGCATTCAAGGTAGTGCTCTTTTCAAGAGAGGACGAAACTCTTGAGCAAACATTGAAGAGCAATGAGGTACTGGCTCACTATCTGGAAAGAATTGTTATCTTGCCACAACCAGAAGGGACAGCAGGGGTTAGTTCTTCAGTGGTGCGAGAACGTATGCTCTCAGGAAAGTCTTGTCGTGATATGCTTTGTCCCGGAGTATGGGAATTGTTTAAAGAGTTCACGTCGAAGGATTTTCCTGATGTCATCAACAGGTTCAAAGGCGAGTATGATTTTCTGAGTAACCGATTCCCTTGCCGTATCTTTTGGGAAGGATTTGAGTACCGCAGTGCTGAAGCAGCCTTTCAAGCTTCCAAGTGTCAGGACGAGAAGGAACGAAGGGTGTATGCCGGTTGTTCAACTGACAAGGCCATCTTAAAAGGGAAAGATCAGGTACCTTATCTGGGATGGGAAGAGGATCAACTTGCAATCATGGAGTCAATCCTTCGAGCAAAGTTTGAGCAGAATCCTTCTCTGATGCAGAAGTTAGCAGACACAGGAAACTGCGTATTGCTTAATGGGAACAACAAGCAGGAAACATTCTGGGGGATTGACCTGTATAGTTGGATAGGAGAGAATCATTTAGGAAGAATAATCATGAATATAAAAGATAAGGAGATATCAAGATGAAGTACGACATTGAGAAAATCAAGGAAATCATTCGTCTGAAACCAGAAACGTCAATTATCTATTTCTGGGGTCACACACCAAATCCAAAGAAGATGACTGCAGCTTGTTTCAGCCAGTGGTATGACTGTTATTTTGAGGTGGATGGCATACAATACCACACCACTGAGCAGTATATGATGGCCAGTAAGGCACGTCTGTTCTGTGATGACGAGGTTTTCAATGAAATCATGACTGCAGATAATCCGCACGACTATAAGAAGTTGGGCAGGAAAATACGTGGTTTTAAACAAGAACCTTGGGATGCCAGGAAATATGACATCGTTGTGGAAGGCAACAAGGCTAAGTTCGGGCAGAACCCTGACATCAGAGATTTCATACTCTCCACGGGAGATGCCATCTTGGTCGAAGCCAGCCCATACGATAAGATATGGGGTATCGGGCTTGACAGGGAAACGGCACTGCAGGGTACAATCGAGCAATGGCAAGGAGAGAATCTTCTGGGCTGTGCTTTGATGGATGTTCGCGATTGGCTAAAAGAGAGTTTAGAGTTGAATGTTTAGCGTTTAGAGATATGGAAACAACGAAAGGTGTATATACATACGAGTATCCTCGTCCATCAGTGACAACGGATTGTGTAATATTTGGCTATGATATTAAGGAAGGCCTGTCAGTGCTCTTAATTGAAAGGGGTATTGAGCCATATAAGGGGCGCTGGGCATTCCCAGGCGGATTCCTGAGGATGGATGAGACAACGGAGGCTGGTGCACTTCGTGAATTGAAGGAAGAGACAGAGTTTGATGTGGAGAAAGGCTTTTTGGAACAATTGGGTTGTTTTTCTGATGTGGACCGAGACCCTCGCGGTCGCGTTCTTACCATTGCCTACTATGCATTGGTACAGAAAGGTGCTGTAAAAGGCGGTGACGATGCAAGGAATGCGCAGTGGTATCCAATTGGTGAGATTCCCCAGTTGGCCTTTGACCATGAGAAGATTCTACGCATGGCATTGAAGCATCTGAAGGAACAAATCCACTTTCAGCCGATAGGCTTTGAGCTGTTGCCAGAGACCTTCACAATGCCACAGTTGCAGGCACTTTACCAGGCCATCCTGGAGGTACATTTTGACCGTAGGAACTTCGCTAATAAGATGCTGAAATTGGGCGTTTTGGAAGAAACTGGTGACCGCCCGAAAAATGCGGCCCGAACAGTTCCTGTTCAGTATAGGTTCAATCCAGACAAATACAAAGAAATGAAATCAAAGGGATTTAGATTAGAATTTTAATATATATCGCTATGTACAACAGAGAATATACCCCCGAAAGGATAACGGAACTGAAGCTTCTGAATATCTTAGTTTCAGCATCGAGGGAAAAGAACACTGAGGACTGATGGCGGCAGAGTGATGGAGGTTTGGATGAGCGCACTTCCGGCAAGCTATCAGATGAGCAGAAAGGCGGCTGGAACCTTGGCTATCTCAGGAAAAATGACTAACTTTGAGGGAAAGAAATGTTGAAACTATGCTGATATTCATACTATACTTTCTGCTGATTTTTACCATCATGAAAGGCATCGGTCAGGTTATCAGGCTTGCTGCAAAGCTCGCTATGCTGCTTTTGGTGGCATTAGGCCGCATTGTAAGACTGTTGATTGGCCAAAAGAGTTTCGTAAGGGCATAGGTGTCTGACGGCGATTTTGTGTACCAGGCTTTGCTTCGGTTAGTGGAGTCTGGCTATAAATCCATGTCAAAAATTGCGGTGAAATCGCCAAAAATTGGTTATATGCTCACACTGACAAGGTGATGACAGAAAATTGCATCAACCACGATTCACGGAAATAGTAGCATAAAAACGAAAGGGAAAAGCAGAGGGCGGTTCCTATCATGAAATGGCATGGATTATCAAACTTGGTAGGAATTGCGCTACGCTATGACGTTTCTTTTTCCCTTAAAGTTCCTATTTATTTCCCTTAAAGTACATCAACCTGTTGTGTGCGCGTTTAAAGCTCTATTTATTGTTTTATTTATTAAAGCTTTATTTACGGATGGAAGAAATGCCCTGTTTATCGGGGTTGTGGGCGTTTTTTGGCAAGGAAATGCGCTGAACTTGCATGGGAATGCGCTGTAACTTGCATGGAATTGCGGCTAACTTGCAAGGAAATGCGCAGCTGTAGATACTCGATTTTAACAGTTGTATTGGAGGCCTGTCTCAAAGGATTGTTATAACTTTGTGCTGCCAAACGGCAAATGTGATGCTTTAAAGAAGTTGAATTATAATTAGTTTGATATGACAAAAGAAAAGAAGCAGGTACCCAAGAATCTGGTGATAGGTAAAGTTAATCACGAGCAGGTACGATGGAGTAATAGTATTGTAGATACACCTGTCGTGTATGGACTCATAGAGCGCAGAACGCTGTATTTCATTACGGGTGAGGTGAAACATAAGTATGTGGAGAAGAATCTCGGTGTGCCTGACAACTGGAAAGATCTGTATTTCCATTTGACTGATGAGGATCTGGGTGTCATCGGGGGAGAAAAGAATGTGCCTCGCACTTATGAAGCCCTTTGTAAACTTGGCCAGAAGTTCCTGCCAGTAAGTTTCAGGAACGAGAAAGGTGAGTTGGTAATTGGTAAGGTACACTGGATAGACACGTTCTTCTATAACGAAGTTACAAAGATGTACGACGTACGCGTATCGCCTGAAATAATGCCATATCTAATAGACATCAGTCAGAGCTTTACGACATTCGACCTGGGTACTGCCATGTTGCTGCGCTCGAAATATACTCAAAAGATGTATGAGTTGTGCAGCCAGTTCAGCGGTGACTTCCGCTATGTAGATAGTGAAGTTGAGCAGACGGGCACTGTCTATAAGAAGCGTGTGCTACCCATTGCGATGGATAAGTTCCGCCGCATCTTCAACCTCGACGAGGTACGTGATGCCAGGACAAACCGCGTCATCACTCCGGCCACTTATGTCAATTTCAAGAATATGCGTACCAATATTCTTGATGTTGCACAATCGGAACTGTATAACCTGTACCTTTGCCATCATTCTAACGTGTGGTTCGATTACCAGCCAGGGCCAAAGAAGGGACGTGGCGGTAAGGTGTCGTCTGTGTATATCTTTATATATACGCGTGATTTCCCTAAGAATGGACTCGATAGACCTTGGCAGGATGGTGACGAGCCGTTGTCACCTTTCGAGAAGTTCGCCTTGCCTACACCAAAAGTCTCTCCACAGCAGCGAATCAAGGAGAATCTTTGGTACGACCTGCCAGATGACACGCAGGAACGAGCCGTTGAAGCCTTGCTGAGTCACTATATGATGGCTGACGAGCTGAAATACTACATGCGCCAGATAACGGTGGTTGCTCGTAACCACAAAGATAGCTGGGTGCAGGTGATTCAGGTTATCAAGGACAAAGAGCGCCAGCCGAAGTTCCAGGAGGGAACGGATGCTTTCAGGCATAAGTGCATCACCGAGTTTGCACTGAAGAAGAACCTGCAAGTGTTTGGATGGTCACTAGAACCAATGCCTAAAGTGCGCAGGACAAAGAAAACAACGTTAGAGCAAGATTTGTTCAGAACATAAGTTTCAATCATATTTATCATTTGGGGAAGAAGTCCAGCCACGCTCGATAGCCGACCGCAAAGGCAATTTTGTTTCAGATCGAGGTCAGTTGGCAGGCTTCTTCTTTTCTGTTATCAGCAAGAACCTTTACATAATGCGAACTATATCCTATGCTGTTTATCCCTTTGTGTCTTGGTTTGTCAGCGTGAGGATATACCCAAAAATAAAGAAGAAACGTTACTTGAACTACCTGCTTTTGGATTATTTAACGAATCGACGGAACCCTCTTTTAGACAAAAACCGTCCTCGATTCATATTAAAATGTAATATCATCGGATAGTATTTGAACGTAAAAGAATGCCCTTGATTGATGCTCAAACCAACGACTGCGTGTTCCCGTGGTGTTCCCTGCCTAAAATCTGAACATGAAAAAAGGAGTTGCGATTGCTCGTAACTCCTTGATTTCCAGTCTTTTATGTGGCGCTTTAGGATGGGCTTGAATTTAAGAAGATGAAATCTGTAGAAATCTTTGGAAATCATAAGAAACTGAAATATAGTTAGTTACAAGTTTAAGAAGAAAAGTTTCCAAAAGTTAAAATTTCGACAACTTTCAAAAATTGGGTGCAAATTGGGTGCAAC
>JAEEGL011461498.1_pt1 | contig 22997 bp, 19 predicted proteins | sample 9134231 | NCBI WGS metagenome assembly JAEEGL01 (sample SAMN16246548, study PRJNA631951) | gut metagenome | biome: gut microbiome; feature: rumen; material: fiber-attached | host: Bos | place: Iran: Karaj | collected 2018-10
AGATCGGCATGGGCGGTATGGCTAGCGTTTAGCGTGCGGTCTACCTGCGGACGGGCCACAATGTGGCGGTGGAGTTCCTGCGGCGGGAGTTCAACGAAGACAGCGAGTTGATCAGCCGTTTCCAGCGGGAAGCAGAAGCGGCCAGCAAGATGACGCACCATAATATCGTCAATTTGCTGGATGTGGGCATGGACGGTGAAAACCGCTATCTTGTCATGGAATATGTTCAGGGGAAGACCCTGAAGGAAGTGATCCAGGAACGCGGAAAACTAAGCGCACCGCTGGCATGCCAGATTGCCATCAGGATCCTGAGCGCCCTGGAGCATGCCCACCGCAACGGTATCGTACACCGTGATATCAAGCCGCAGAATATCCTGGTCCATGCCGACGGACACATCAAGGTGGCCGATTTCGGTATAGCGCGGATCGCAAACAGCTCCACGCTGACCAAGGGTGACAATGTGATGGGGTCTGTTCACTACTTCTCCCCGGAACAGGCCCGCGGAGAAGGCGCAAACGCGACCAGCGACATCTACTCCACCGGCATTGTCCTGTATGAGATGCTGACGGGCCGGGTGCCGTATGACGGCGACAACCCCGTGGCGGTCGCGATGCAGCATCTGCACGCGACACCCGTACCGATCCAGAATCTGGCGCCGGATGTGCCGCCGGCAGTCATCCGGGTTTGCATGAAGGCAATGGAAAAGAACCCGGCCATGAGATACCAGACGGCCAGAGATATGGCATCTGACCTGCGCGCAGCACTGGAGATTCGGGACGACCGGCAGATGTTCCCGGAAAGGGAACTGGAAGTCAGGCAGCCGAAACCCCAGTTCTACAATGATTCCAAAAACCTGACGGACACCGGGCGGAACCGGAGCCGCCAGGCGATCCTGAAACGCAGGAAGATGATCATCCTGACGGTGCTGCTTGGCCTGGCAATTGCGACAGGATTGTTTTTCGCGGCGCGGGCGATCATTACGCAGCTTGAGACTACCGCAAGGATTCCCGAACTGGTCGGCGATCTGTATGCGGAAGCGGAGCAGTCACTGAAGGACCTGGGACTGAAATGTGAACCGGTCTATGCGACGAGTGAGGAATATCCGGTCAATACGGTCATCATGCAGAGCAATCCGGCGGATACCGTCGTGCATAAAGGAGATACGGTCTTCCTGACGGTTTCCAGCGGTCCGGCGGCACAGGATATGCCCGAGCTGCAAAAAATGAGCTACCAGGACGCGCTGACGCTGCTGAAAACAATGGGACTGAACGATATTACCAAGGAACGGGTCGTGAACGGGGAATACCCTGTTGACGCGGTCGTTTCGCAGCAGCCGGCGGCCAACGAGAAAGTCAACAAGGAAACGGAAGTGACGCTGACAGTCAGCGGCGGCGAGACCATCGTTCCGAAGCTGACGGGCGTAACGCTGAAGGAAGCGGAGGAGATCCTGAAGCAGAAAGGGCTGAAGCTGAACCCTCAGCTGAATTATGTGGACACGCGCAAAGCCAAGGAACATGCCTATGTTGCGGTTCAGTCCCCGGATCCGGATGTTCACGTCATGCTGGATACACCGGTAACGATCAACCTGTACCGTTACCCGACGGATAAATCCGAAATGAATATTACCATGACCGTGCAGAACAGCAAGGAAAACGTCAATATCCGGATCACACTGCAGGCGCTTGACTCGGAAAACGAGATCGAAGCCTTCTCCTATGAATGTCCTCCGGATGCGGCAAGGACGCAGACGGTGAAGATCAACCTGCCGGATGAAAGGACCTATGTCTGCAGGGTTTACCAGAACGAAGAGATTACCGATACCCTCGAAGTGGGAATGCAGTGAAGATGGCCATTGAAAAAGCGACAGGCGCACCGTCATCCGGAACAGGAATGATGCAGGGAGTACTGGTGAAAGGAATCGGCAGCTTCTATACCGTCCGGACAGAGCAGGGAACCGAATACACTGTCCGATGCAAGAAGCGGTTCCGACGCGAGCGAATGACCCCGATGACAGGTGACCGCGTGCGGTTTACCCCGGGCCGGGGTGAAGAGCACGGGTGGCTTGAGGAGATCCTGCCCCGGGTGACAGAATGCCTACGGCCGCCGGTGGCGAATGTGACGCTGTTGGTGATTGTGATTGCACCGGTGCCCGAACCGGATATGATCCTGACAGACCGACAGATCTCCCGGGCAATCAGCCAGGGGATGAAGGTCCTGATTGTGGTCAACAAATCCGACCTGGATCCGGGACTGCCGGACAGGATCCGCAGGGAGTATGCTGCCGCTTCGATTCCCGTGTACGGAGTGAGCGCCCTGAGAAAGCAGGGCCTGCAGGAGTTGCGGGATGCCATGGAAGCAGGCGGCCTCTGCTGCCTGACCGGGCAAAGCGGAGCGGGAAAGAGCACGCTGCTGAATTCGCTGCTGGACCTGAACCTGGAAACAGGAAGTATCTCCCGGAAGGTTTCCCGGGGAAAGAATACGACCCGGCATACTGAACTGATCGAGAAGGACGGCCTGAAGGTGATGGATACGGCGGGGTTCAACCTGCTGGAGGCGGAGAACGCGCTGGAACCTGAGAAACTGAAGGAACGCTGGCCGGAGTTTGCTGCCTATGAAGGGAAATGCCGTTTCAGGGAGTGCCTGCACGACCGGGAACCCGGATGCGCTGTGACGGAAGCGGCACAGCAGGGTGAAATCAGCGAAGAGCGGCTGGAACGCTACCGCCAGTTGCTGGCGGAAGCAAGAGAAGTCTGGAGGGAACGTTATGATTAAGATCGCGCCGAGTATCCTTGCAGCGGATCCGTTGAACCTGGAAAGGGATGTCAGGAAAGCTGAGGAAGCCGGCTGTGACTGGATCCATGTGGATGTTATGGATGCACATTTTGTTCCCAACCTGGCGTATTCGCCGGATGTGGTCCGAAGGCTGAAGGAGGTCACTTCGCTTCCGCTGGATGTCCACCTGATGATGGATCATCCGGAAACGCTTGCCGACGTTTTCCTGGAAGCCGGTGCGGACAGCCTGACGATCCATGCGGAAGCGGACGCGGACGTGAACGCGCTGCTTGAAAGGATCAGGGAAAAGGGACGCCTCCCCGGGATCGCGATCCGTCCCCATACACCGCTGGAAAAAGCACTGCCGTACCTGGAAAAAGCAGGCCTGGTGCTTGCAATGACGGTGGAACCGGGATTCGGCGGACAAAAACTGGAGCCTGAAGTAGTCGATAAGATCCGGGCGATCCGGGACTCCGGATATCAGGGTTATATCGAAGCAGACGGCGGGATCCGGGAGGACAACATCCGCATGCTTGTTGAAAACGGACTGACTGTTGCGGTTATGGGAACTGCGCTGTTCCATGCGGAGGATATGGCAGCCTCCATCCGATGGCTGCACACGGTCAGCAGGGGCGAATAAACCTGACAGAGGAGAACATGAAAAACGATACGATCGCGGCGATCGCGACGGCGCCGGGAACCGGCGGAATCAGCATCATCCGGATCAGCGGGCCGGAGGCGGAGAAGATCCTGCGCCGTGTTTTCATTCCGACAGGAATGACGGCGGAAGCCCCGCCTGAATCCCACCGGATGATGTATGGCCGGCTGACGGACGGCAGGGACACGATTGACGAATGCATGGCCGTGCTCATGCGGGCGCCAAAGAGCTACACCCGGGAAGACGTAGCCGAGATCCATCTTCACGGCGGGGACTTTGTAGTCCGGCAAGGATTGGAGATCTGCCTTCATGAAGGAGCCCGGCTCGCGGATGCCGGAGAATTCACGCGGCGGGCTTTCCTGAACGGCCGGATCGACCTGAGCCAGGCGGAGGCGGTCATGGATCTGATTTCCGCCCGGGGAGAACAGGCACACCGGGCAGCGATCCGCCAGATGAACGGCGGAGCGGCCGGGTTTATCCGTCCGCTGTCAGACAGGCTGTATGAACTCCAGGCAGGGTTGGCAGCCTGTATCGATTATCCGGAGGAAATCTCGGACGAAGAAGGAACGGGTATGCTTCGCGAGGGGCTTCAGGATCTGGTCCGGAGACTTGAGGAAGCGATCGATGAACACAGTTCCAGACTGATCCATCGCGGGCTGCAGGTAGCCATCATCGGCCGGCCGAACGTCGGCAAAAGCAGCCTGCTGAATGCACTGCTTGGTGAGGAACGCGCCATTGTGACTTCGGTTCCCGGAACGACACGGGATATGATCCGCGGAGAGATGATGATCTGCGGGATTCGGGTCGAACTGACGGATACTGCCGGGATCCGCGAGACGGATGATCCGGTGGAACGGATCGGCGTTGAACGCTCCGAGAGCACATGGAAGAATGCGGACCTGACGCTGCTGGTGCTGGACGGTTCCAGGGAATTGACGGAAGAAGACAAGTCCCTGCTGAAGGATCTTACCGGTGAAGGGATCGTCCTGATCAACAAAGCGGATCTTCCCGGAAAGATTGATGAAGATGAAGTGAATGCGATCCGGCCGGAAAAGAAAAAAATCACTGTTTCGGCAAAGGAACCGGATACGCTGCACCGGCTGAAAGATGAACTGAAGCAGTATGCTGCTGTTTCCGACCAGCTTGCACTGACGCAGCCGAGGCAGCTGGACGCAGCCAGGAGAGCGGTACAGCATATGAGAGATGCGCTGAGTACCCTGGATGCATTTACTCCTGACATGGCGTCAACCGATCTGCAGGCCGCCCAGGACGCCCTCAGTGAGATCACAGGCGACCGGGCGGACGAGAAGCTGCTGGACCGGGTGTTTTCACAATTCTGTGTCGGGAAATAGAAAGGGAAAATATGAGCCAGTATCAGAAAATAATCCGGGGACGGGACAGCCTGAAGAAACTTCCGGAGATGATGGAAAAACTTGGGATCCGCAAACCGATGATTATCGGAATGGAACCGCTGACCGGCACACTGCTGAAGAAAAACCCGGCTTTACTGACATGTCCGGTGTTTTCATCTTTCCATCCGAATCCGGATCTCTCTGACACGACAGCCGGAGCAGAGCTCTACCTGCGCGAAGGATGTGACGGACTGATCTCCATCGGCGGCGGATCGAGTATCGATACCGCAAAGGCCATCAAAGCGCATCTGAACGCGAAGAGCGAGGACGACGTCATCCACAGCCGGCTGGCTTTTGAAAGATCCTGCCCGCATATCGCGATTCCCGGAACTGCCGGAACCGGTTCGGAAGCGACACAGATCGCAGTGGTTTATGTGAACGGAAGCAAGGTCAGCCTGAACCATGCCGAACTGAAACCTGACGGTGTAATCCTTGATTCCGCGCTGCTGGAATCCCTTCCGGTCTACCACAAAAAATCCTGCGCGCTGGACGCGCTGGCACAGGGGATCGAGAGCTACTGGAGCAGGGGATCGAACGATGACAGCAAAGTGCATGCATATCTGGCAGTCATCGGAGTACTCGACAACCTGAAGGCTTATCTGGAAGGGGATCCGCATGCGGCGGCGGAGATGCTCGACGCCAGTTTCCAGAGTGGAAAGGCGATCCAGATCACACGGACTACGGCGGCGCACGCCATGTCTTACCAGCTGACCAAAACCATGGGGATCGCCCACGGACACGCGTGCATGCTGACCCTTCCGACACTGTGGGAAATGATGCTGGATCGGGATGAAATGAAGGAAACCCTGCAGGACCTGACGGAAAAGATGCGCCTGGGAGATCCCCGGATGGTGCCGAAACTCCTGAAAGGAATCCTGTATGATCTGGAGATGACGATCCCGCCTGTGCCGGACGGGCAGACGCTGGACGAACTGACAGATTCTGTCAACGTTGAGCGGCTGAACAATCATCCGGTTGCCCTGACCCGGGAGGAGATCAGAGAAGCGTACAGAAGATCGTTTACCCCGCTGTGCGAGAATGAAAAACTGGCCTGTCTGGACATCTGGAGATATTACGGGAGGTAAGCTTTATGCCAAACCTGCATGAAGGACACCGCGAAAAGCTCAGGAACCGGTTTATCCAGGACAAGGGATTCGAGAACTTTGAGGATCACCAGATCCTGGAGCTGCTGCTGTTTTATGCCAGGGCCCGTGTGGATACCAACCCTCTGGCCCATGAACTGCTGGACCGTTTCGGCAGCCTGAAGGGCGTTCTGGAGGCACGTCCGGAGCAGCTGATGACCGTTCCGGAGATCGGTCCGGAAGCGGCGGCTCTGATCAGTATGGTGGTACCGCTGACCCGCGTATGGCACCGGTGCGCGATGGAGTCGCCGGTACGGATCGGCAACAGCCGGGAAGCGGAGAGCTACTGCCTTTCAATCCTTGCCGGTGAACGGACGGAACGCTTTTATGTTGTATCCCTGAACGCTCAGTGCAAGGTGCTTGGGCGGCGGAAGATCTCCGAGGGTTCTCTGAGCGAAGTGTCCGCCTATCCGCGGATGGTGATGGAAACGGCGCTGAACTACAATGCACACAGCGTCCTGCTGTGCCACAATCATCCGGGAGGAACCTGCGCGCCATCGCCGGAAGACATCACATCCACGATCCAGCTGCAGCAGTTGCTGAACGGCGTCGGGATCCTGGTGCTCGACCATATCATTGTCGCCAACGACAAGACTTACAGCATGATCCAGCACGGCGACATCGACTACCGGATCAAAAGGAGATAGGAATGAGCGGAAATAGAATACACCGGTTTCCATGGCCGGTCCGGCTGATCATCGGACTTGTAATCCTGGGGATCATCCTGTATGCCGGTGTGATGGGTTTTGTCCTGATCAGGGAGAAGGGAGTGGCGACAGAAGTGCCTTCGGCGGACAACTATGACGCGATCATCGTTCTCGGCGCACAGGTCAAACCGGACGGATCGCCCAGCGTCCAGCTTTCCTGGCGCCTTGATGCCGCAGCGGAAGCTTATGGGAAAAAGAAAGTACCGGTTGTGGTCTGCGGCGCACAGGGAGCAGATGAACCGAAACCTGAAGCCGTCGTCATGAAACAGTACCTGGTCGGCAAGGGAGTCGCTGAGAGTGACATCCTTACGGACCCGAATTCCTTCAATACCAGGCAGAACCTGAAGAATGCCGGGGAATTGCTGAAGAACAGGCCCGAGGTTCAGAGAGTTCTCGTAGTCACAAGCGACTACCACGTGCCGAGATCCCTTGCTCTGGCAAAGGACCAGGGCTATGAAGCCGTTGGACTCGGGAGCCCATGTAAGCCGGAATACTGGCTGAAAAACCATGCGCGGGAAGCACTCGCGTGGATCAAATACTGGGGCGTCAAATACCTGCACCTGCCGCTGGAGTAACGGATGAATATAAAAGATATCGCTGACCGGCTTGATGAAAACGGTATCCCGGCCGCGCCCGGGCTGGCGGAAAAACTGCATATTTACCTGGAACTGCTGCGGGAATGGAACAGCCGAATGGACCTGACTGCGGTCCTGGAGGATGAGGAGACGGTTGACCGGCATTTCATCGACAGCCTGACCGTGCTGAAAACCGGCCTGATCGGGGATGCATCTTCCTTGATCGACGTTGGAACCGGAGCCGGATTCCCGGGACTGGTGCTGGCGATGGCGAACCCGGAACTCCGGGTAACCTTGCTGGACGCACAGCAGAAGCGGCTGGACTTCATTCAGGCCGTCTGCGAGGCAACAGGAACCGCTAATACTGTAATCGTTCATGCCCGGGCGGAAGACGGGGCACGAAGGAAAGAACTCAGGGAGCAGTTTGATATTGCGGCAGCCCGTGCGCTTGCTCCCGTGGATGTTCTCAGCGAATATCTGCTGCCATATGTCCGGATCGGGGGCTGTGCTCTGTGCTGGAAAGGCCCGGCCCTGAAAGACGAACTGGCCAGCGGACGCAGGGCAGCACACCTGCTGGGCGGAAGTCTGGAAATGCCGGTCAGCTGTTCGGTTGCTGGCAGGGAGTGGGAGCATCTGATCCTGCCGATCCGGAAGGTACAGTCCACCCCGAAACAATATCCCCGAAAAGCCGGCACCCCAAAACAGAAACCGCTTGGGAATGCAGGATGAGTCTGCCCTTGACGCGTTTTTCACAAGAGTGATATACTGACCGCAACGCGCGGATGTGGTGGAATGGCAGACACCGGGGACTTAAAATCCCCTGCCCACAAAGCGTGCGGGTTCGAGTCCCGCCATCCGCACTGGTTACTCCGCAGGAAACTGCGGAGTTTTTCCATATCATGACATCAGGAAACAAAAAACTACAAAATATGGTATTGACAGGATGAAATTAAGACGTTATAATACATTTGTTTTTGAGACATCGTATACTAGGGTTTTATCCAAACGATATGATCAGAAGGAGAGAAAGCAATGGGAAAATACTTTGGTACAGACGGTTTCCGGGGTAAAGCCGGCGTAGTTCTGACTGCACAGCATGCGTTCCAGACCGGGCGCTTCCTCGGTTGGTATTACGGCAGGAAGCACCTGGACGACAAGGCAAAGATCGTGATCGGCAAGGATACCCGCCGCTCCTCCTATATGTATGAGAGCGCGCTGGCTGCCGGGATCACCTCTTCCGGCGCGGACGCATATCTGCTCCACGTGACGACCACACCCTGCGTGAGCTACATCACCAGGACGGAAAACTTTGACTGCGGCGTGATGATTTCCGCCAGCCATAACCCCTTTTACGACAACGGCATCAAGCTGATGAACGGCAAGGGTGAGAAAATGGATGACGATCTCCAGGACGCCCTGGAGAAATACATTGACGGGGAGACCGAGGAACTGCCATTCGCGAATGAGGACAAGATCGGCTGCACGGTTGACTTCTATACTGGTCGGAACCGCTATATCGGCTACCTGACCAACCTGGCTACCCGGCCTTTTGACGATCATAAGGTTGCGCTGGACTGCTCCAACGGCTCCAGCTGGATGATCGGACCGGCAGTATTCAATGCCCTGGGCGCCAAGACCTATGTGATTCACGACAAGCCAGACGGCCTTAACATCAACAGGAACTGTGGTAGCACTCATATCGAATCCCTGAAGGAATATGTGAAGGAGAATCACCTGGATGTCGGCTTTGCTTTCGACGGCGATGCTGACCGCTGCCTGGCCGTGGATGAAAACGGCGAGGAAGTGAATGGTGATAAGATCATGTATATCTGTGCCAAATACCTGAAGGGTAAGGGTCAGCTGCCCAGTAACACTGTCGTGACGACGATCATGAGCAACTTCGGCCTGTACAAAGCGCTGGATGCCGCCGGAATCAATTATGAGAAGACCGCTGTGGGCGACCGCTATGTTTATGAAAACATGAAAGCCTACAATCACCTGATCGGCGGTGAGCAGAGCGGCCACATCATTTTCCGGAAACATGCACGGACAGGTGACGGCCTGATCACAGCCATCATGCTGATGGAGGTCATGATTGACACGCAGTTGCCCCTGTCCGTACTCGCGGCCGGATGCAAGATGTATCCCCAGGTCCTGAAGAACGTCGTCGTGGACGATAAGGACGGAACCCTGGCGGACCAGAAGGTTATGGACGCGGTCAACGCCTGCACAGAGGAGCTTGGAGACAGCGGCCGCGTGCTCCTGCGCAAGAGCGGTACGGAGCCGGTGCTCCGCGTGATGTCCGAAGCGGGAACACTCGAGGAGTGCGAGAAGCATGTGGACTATATCATCAATGCCATGAAAGAAAGCGGACATCTGATCGAGGTGAAGAAATAATGCTGAAGACAAAAGACCTGTATGACCTGACCCACACCAAGGCGGCCCCGATCCTGGAAAACACGGAGTATCCCTGGGAAGCGCTGGGCAAAATCAAGGATTTCATCATTGAGCTCGGCAAAACCCTCCCGAAAGACGAGTACGACGAGGTCAGCGAAAACGTCTGGATCGCAAAGGATGCGAAGATCTATCCCAACAACTATATCGGCGCGCCGGCGATCATCGGCCACGAGACCGAAGTCCGGCCCGGAGCGTTTATCCGCGGCAGTGCGCTGGTCGGCGATCACTGCGTGGTCGGCAACAGCACGGAGCTCAAGAACGTGATCCTGTTTGACAACGTCCAGGTTCCGCACTACAACTATGTCGGAGACAGCATCCTGGGCTACAAGAGCCACATGGGTGCCGGCTCCATCACTTCCAACGTGAAGAGCGACAAGCTGCTGGTCGTCGTCAAGTGCGGCGATGAAAAGATTGAAACCGGACTGAAGAAGATCGGCGCGATGCTGGGAGACCGGGTGGAGGTCGGCTGCAACAGCGTGCTGAACCCCGGAACAGTCATCGGTCGAGACTCCAACGTCTATCCCACTTCCTGCGTGCGCGGCACGATCCCTGAGAAGAGCATCTGGAAGGACAACGGCACGATCGTTGCCAAAAAATAAAATATCATTTCAAGGGGGAAATGAACATGAAGGTTATCATCGCAAAAGACTATGAAGACGGCGCAAGGAAAGCAGCGGACATCATCGAGAAGATCGTACGGGACAACCCGTCCTGTACACTCGGTCTGGCTACCGGTTCCAGCCCTGTGGGCATGTACAGGGAACTGGCGCGCCGCTGCAAAGAGGAAGGACTCGACTTCAGCAAGGTGCACAGCGTAAACCTGGATGAATACGTGGGCCTGGACGGGACGCACGACCAGAGCTACCGTTACTTCATGAATAACAACCTGTTCGACCATATCAACATCGACAAAGCCAACACCTATGTGGCGAAGGGAACCGGCGACGTGGCCGCGAACCTGAAAGAGTTCAATGAAATCCTTGACAGGACCGATGTGGATATTCAGGTGCTGGGCGTTGGTCCCGACGGCCACCTGGGCTTCAATGAACCCGGCGAGACCCTCTACGACGGCGCGCATGAGGAAACGCTGGATGACTCCACGATCGAAGCCAACAAGCGCTTCTTTGCCAGTAAGGCGGACGTGCCGACTCACGCGGTGACCATGGGCATGGGCAACATCATGCGGGCAAAACGCCTCCTGATGATCATAAATGGAAACAAGCAGGAAGCTGCTACCAAGCTCCTGATCGAGGACAAGATCGATCCGAAATGCCCCTGCACCTTCATGAGGCTGCACCGGGACGCCACTGTTGTCATCGAGCAGAAACTGGCGGATGAGATCGGCTATAAGGGATAAATAACGGGATCAGATGAATCCGGGGTCATACCCCGGATTTTTTGATCAAAAAGACGCAAATACTTCCAGGTGAAAGTATCGCTTGAAATGCAATCTCTGGCAGTATATAATTTGTGCAGACACAAATCATTGCGTTTCATAAGGCATCAGGATCGAACAGACAGGGGGAGAATACGATGGTATTGAAAAGACTGACGGTCCTCATTCTTGTATTGGCCCTTCTTCTGCCGCTGTGCGGACAGGCTGAAGCAGGAGAATGGACCTGTCCGAACTGCTCGCAGGCCGGAAATACGGGAAATTTCTGCGGCAACTGCGGAACGGCCAGGCCTTCCGCGGATTGGATCTGCCCGGACTGCGGACAGAACGGGAATACGGGCAACTTTTGCTCGAACTGCGGAAAAGCAAGGCCGGATGCAAACGCTGCTCCCACTGAAGCGCCGGCGCCGGCTGTCACCGTGAACAATGCCCTTGAACAGATCCCGGGAGAAACGGAACGGGTAAAGGTGATCACGAACCGGGTGAATGCGTCAAGCTTCATCGCAAACAAGAAGAACCCGAACCTCTGGATTCCCGAGAATGCCATTGACGGAAACGAGACAACCTGCTGGCAGTTTTCAGCCAAGAAAGGGTTGAAAGGAAAATCCTGGATCGACCTGGCTTTCGATACGCCTCAGTCCCTGGATGAAGTCTGGTTCAAGAACGGATTCTGGGCTGTGAACGACAAGGGAAAGGATCAGTATGTGATCAATGCCCGGCTGAAAGAGGTCAGCATCTCCTTCTGCTATGAAGGCGGGACAGGCTATCAGGATGCAGTCAACGCGACGCTGAAAGATGAATCCCGGAACGGATGGCAGCGTATATCTGTCGGTCATCACGAACAGGTGACTCAGGTCAGGATTGCTGTGATTTCCACTTACAAGGGAAGCGCGTTTCCCAAAGATGTGTGCCTGTCTGAAGTGATGGCTGTTCTGAATGCGTCTGCGGCAAGCGCAAGACCGGCGCAGGGTGAACAGGCTTCCGTCGTTTACGAAAGCGATCCGAGCATCACAGGGTGCAACCTGCTGATGAAACTGGCCACACGTTCCGGTCCCGGCACACAATATGCCGAACCAGGTACTTTCTTTGGCAGCAACTGGCAGAGCCAGACGGTCAAGGTGCTGAAAAAGAGCTATGACGGAAGCGTCTGGTGGGTGCAGGTGGATTTCCGGAACGGAAGCAAGAACAGCTACAGGGTCTGGACCGGCGTAAAGCGGGTGGATGTGGACCTGAACCGGGTCAAGGAAGATCCCCGGATCTGTGACTGCGATATCTATCCGACATCGGACACCTGGTTCGGCCCCGGCGGGAATTATGCCAGAGCCAACATATCCATCAACAGAAGCGCATGCGGGACCATACGCGGAAAAGAAAACGGATATGTTGACGTAGAATACTGGTATGAAGACGATGGTTATGACGGAAGCCACCGGGTATGGCTGCCGGAAAGCGCTGTATATAACCTCTACTACGGTGATTATTCCGGAGAAAACTGAAAAGGCGGTCGATCACAGAAATGTTTACAGTCAATCATGTGCTTCCGGGAGTACGGCACATCACAGACGCCATGGGCGTCAGCTTTACGCTGGTTGAAGGCAGCAACCGTGCAATCCTCTTTGATACCGGATACGGAATGGAAGATGTGAAAGCATACGTTGAAACACTGACGGATAAACCTGTCACCGTATACCTTTCGCATGGACATCATGACCATATGCTCGGCGCGAGATGGTTCGGGAAGACTTTCCTGTGCGCCGAAGATCTGGAAGAATTCATTGAACGGACCGGTGAAGGACAGCGCACAAAGGTCATGAAGCAAGCACAGGAGCAGCAGGTTCCCGTGCCGGAGGACTTCATGACGGTGCCGATCGCCCGGCCTGAAGCAATCTGTTTTACCGGAAAAACAGGAGCCTTTGAAAGCAAATACGAGGAACTCGGCAATCTTGAGGTGCTGGTAATCAAAGTGCCCGGACATACGCCGGGCAGCATCGTACTGTATGTGCCGGCATATGACCTGCTGCTGACCGGGGATGACTGGAATCCCTGTACATGGATGTGGTTCCCGACTTCGGATTCCGCCAACATCTGGCGCGAGCGCATGAAGGAACTGATCCGGACGCTGGAGGAAGAGTATGGAAGAAGCATCCGGCATGTGATATGCTCCCACCGGCCGATGATGCGCGAAGGCAATGAAATCAGGGGCTTCCTGGAGTATGTAACGGACCGGAGGATGAAGGAAGCGCCGGCAATCGACATGGGTGCACCGATCAATACACATGAAATCCGGAACGATGAGAAGGACTGGCAGCTGATCTTTGACCAGGACAAGATTAAAGAAGAAGGACAATGAATATAAAAAAGCTGTCGGAATAAACCGGCAGCTTTAAAATTCCGGGATGCGTATCAGACGCTGAAAAGAAGCTCGTCGTAAGTCGGGAAGGGCCAGTAGGAACGATCAGTGTACAGCTCGAGGGCATCGGCTGACCTGCGCAGGTTATCCATCGCCGGCATGATTTCATCGTGCATATACCGGGCGGCAGCCAGCGGATCGTCGCCATCCGGAACAGCGGCCAGCTTCACTTCCAGGAGCTGCAGGTCGCTGCTCAGCTGGTCCGTGGTGCTGCACAGGGTATTCAGCAGTTCAGATCCGCTGGCAAAGTCTCCGCCGGCGTCCCGGATGCTGCGGGAAGCGGTAGCGATATCGCCTGTGAAGCGAATCACGGCCGGCAAGATCTGGCGGCGCGCCATCATGATCATTGTCCTGGCTTCGATCGCGGTGAGCTTGGCATAGGAGTCCAGACCGATATCCCGGCGGGAACGCAGTTCGGACTCGGAAAGCACCTTATGAGTCTCAAAGAGACGGATATTCTTCTCTGCGGTATAGCAGGGCAGGGCGTCCACGGTGGAATCGAGACGGCAGAGGCCGCGGTTTTCCGCTTCCTTCACCCACTCGTCCGTATAGTTGTTGCCGTTGAAGATGATCCGCTTATGTTCATGGATCGTCCGGACTATCAGGTCATGCAGGGCGGAACGGAAATCTTCAGCCTGTTCCAGTTCATCTGCAAACTGGCGCAGGCTTTCCGCAACGATCGTATTCAGGACGACGTTGGCCGCGGAAATGGAAGCGGAGGAGCCCAGGGAACGGAACTCAAACTTGTTGCCAGTGAAGGCAAAGGGAGAAGTGCGGTTCCGATCGGTAGTATCCTTCGGGAACTTCGGCAGCATATGGACGCCGATGGTCATATCGATCTTTTCCCGGCTGTCATAATGAGATCCGGCTTCCAGAGCCTCCAGGATCTCGGTAAGCTCATCCCCGAGGAAGATACTGATGATGGCCGGCGGCGCTTCGCAGCCGCCGAGCCGGTGATCGTTGCCAGCGGAGGCGACCGAAGCGCGGAGCAGGTCCTGATAATCATCCACAGCTTTGATGACCGAAGTCAGGAAGAGCAGGAACTGCGCGCTCTCATGGGGGCTGTCGCCAGGCTCCAGAAGGTTATAGCCGGTATTGGTGAACATGGACCAGTTATTATGCTTGCCGCTGCCGTTGATGCCTGCAAACGGCTTTTCAGAGAGCAGGCAGTGCAGGTCGTGCCGGCGGGCAACTTTCTTCATGATCTCCATGGTCAGCTGGTTATGGTCACAGGCCACGTTGGCGATTGAAAAGATCGGCGCCATCTCATGCTGGGACGGTGCGGTCTCGTTGTGCTCGGTCTTGGCCAGGACGCCGACTTTCCAGAGTTCTTCATTAAGCTCTGTCATGAAGGCCTGAACACGGGTCTTGATCGTACCGAAGAAGTGATCACCCAGCTCCTGCCCTTTGGGAGCAGGCGCGCCGAAAAGCGTACGGCCGGCAAAGATCAGGTCGCTGCGACGGTCGTAGAGGGCTTTATCCACCAGGAAGTATTCCTGCTCGGGACCGACGGTCGGCGTGACGCGTGTGGCATCGAGACGGCCGAAGAGCTTCAGGATCCGGACGGCCTGTTTATTCAGGGCTTCCATGGAGCGAAGCAGGGGTGTTTTCTTGTCCAGTGCTTCACCGCCGTAAGAACAGTAGGCGGTGGGGATGCAGAGAATATGTTCCTTGATAAAGGCATAGGAAGTCGGATCCCAGGCGGTATACCCACGGGCTTCGAAGGTGGAACGCAGGCCGCCGGACGGCAGGGAGGAAGCATCCGCCTCGCCGCGGACAAGTTCCTTCCCGGAGAATTCCTGGATGACCTTTCCGTCCTGGGCCGGGGAGATGAACGCGTCATGCTTCTCGGCGGTGACAGAATTCAAAGGCTGGAACCAGTGGGTGTAATGCGTCGCCCCGCGCTCGATTGCCCAATCCTTCATTGCATTGGCGACAACGCTGGCTACCTGGGGATCCAGGCGGCGCCCGTCGTCAATGGTTTTGTGCAGGGCGCGGTAGGTTTCCTTTGGCAGTCGCTGGCGCATGACGGAATCATTGAATACATTGATGCCGAAATTCTCATCCACAAAGCCCATCTTACATTCCGCCTTTCACAAAAACATGGAATAACTCAGTTTAGATTGAAGAATGAAGAGTGTCAAGAGTTTTTGCTTTCCGCAACAAAACGCTGTACTTTAAAAGAACAAAGATCCTTTTGCGTGAGTGATAGAATAACAGGGGGATTCCGCGCCTGCGGGCACGGCCAGGACTTTCCGATCGCCCCGGATCTTCGGACAGGATGCTGTTATATGGCTATTATACCCGGGCGTTCCGCAAGGAAACGCATGTGCACCGCGGCTGTTGTAACGGCTCGTGCACCGCTCGCGTCAACGCCCGACCTTCGGAGGATGGTTATCTTATATGAGCACAGAAAACGGACAGATTACGGATCTGGCAAAGAAAATCGTTGAAGGCTGCGGCGGAAAGGAGAATATCCTTTGTGCCATCAACTGCATGACCCGGGTCAGGATCACAACGCTGAAAGACGACCTGATCCGGAACGATGAACTGGAAGCGCTGGACGGGGTTCTGCGCGTAGAACATGAACGGGAGAACTATGCGGAGATTGTCGTCGGCCCCGGCAAGAGCAGGGAATGCATCGAAGCCCTGCGGCAGATGGGGATTCCCGAAGCACCGGAGACCGAAGAGGGGATCAGAGAAGAACAGAAAACACATCACAATGATCAGAAAAAAGGAATCCGGAGATTCCTGAGCTTCTTCGGACAGATATTTGCCCCGCTGATTCCGGGGATCATCGCGGCCGGCCTGTGCGCGGGATTCGCCGGCCTCATCTCGCAGGTGATCCCGGGATATCAGGATAACAAGGCACTGAGCGTTATCTATCAGTTGCTGAACGGGGTCAATGCCACGCTGATTACCTTCCTGACAGCCTGGGCCGGGTACCGTGCCGCTGAGATCTTCGGAGGAACGCCGATCCTCGGCGGTATGCTCGGTATGTTCACGACGCTCGGAAATGTCGATGAGATCTCAAAACTGCTCGGGCTGTATAATGAGATGCAGCCGCTGGATGCGATCCTGCGGGCTGGACGCGGCGGGGTACTGGCCGCCATAACCGGCGTATGGATCATGTGCCGGATCGAAAAAGGCATCCGGAAGCGGCTTAAAGGAGCATTTGATGTCGTTTTTTCTCCGCTGCTGACGATCCTGGCGTCCCTGATCCTGTATGTGATGATCATCATGCCGGCCCTCGGGTTTGTATCCACAGTGCTTTGCAAGGCCGTCGGTGCGGTATCGATGAGCGGGAGTCCGATTGTCCGGATGATCGCCGGCTATATCAGCGCGGCTCTTTTTCTGCCGATGGTTGCCATGGGAATGCATCACGGGCTGATCGCGCTTTACTCGGTACAGCTTGAAACAATCGGTTACGTAACTCTGTATCCTGCGCTGGCTATGGCGGGAGCAGGGCAGGTCGGCGCGGCTCTTGCACTTGCGGTAAGGGCCCGGAAAAAGGGCGACAGGAAACTGCTTCGAGTAATCAACGGCGCCCTGCCTGCAGGGATCCTGGGGGTAGGCGAGCCGCTGATCTACGGCGTTACGATGCCGCTCGGAAAGCCGTTCATCACGGCCGGGATCGGCGCAGGATTCGGAGGGGCGTTCGTGATGCTGATGAGAGTCGCTTCCACAACCTGGGGGCCTTCGGGACTGCTCGGGGCTTTTGTGATGACAGAGGGTCCGCACGGCGCGGTGGCCTCCGTCTGTTTCTACCTTGTCGGACTTCTGATCAGCTGCGTTGCAGGATATGTTCTTACTTATATATCTATGAAAAAAACTTAACAAATCGACCATATATCCTTAATGGAAATATGGTAAAATTCATTCGCGCACTAAAGCGTGAAACTGAACGGGAGTGACATTATGTTTGAACCGAAGATCAGGAATAAGCAGACGGATCTGCTGATGAAAGCCATGCTGACGCTGCAGAGTGAAGAAGACGCCTACCGTTTTTTTGAAGACCTGTGCACCATTCCCGAGATCAAGAGCATCAGCCAGCGCCTGGAAGTGGCCTGGCTGCTGTGCAGGAAGGAAACATATCAGCGGATCGCGGAAGAAACAGGCGCGTCCAGTGCGACAATCTCCCGTGTGAACCGTGCGCTGACATACGGAGCGGACGGATACCGCAGAGTGCTTGAAGCGATGGGAGAAGACGCATAAACATGGATCTGACAGCTTTAAACCCGGAACAGCGCAGAGCCGCGGAAACGCTCGAAGGGCCGGTGCTGATCCTTGCCGGAGCGGGAAGCGGAAAAACGCGCGCGCTGACCTATCGTGTGGCAAACCTGATCGATCACGGGGTGCCGGCATGGTCGATCCTGGCCCTGACTTTTACAAATAAAGCAGCCCGGGAGATGAAGGACCGTGTCAGGCAGCTGATCGGGGAGGATCAGGCGGAAGAAGCCTGGATCAGCACCTTCCACTCCACCTGCGCCAGGATCCTGAGACGGGATATCGAAAAGATCGGCTACACCCGGTCCTTTGTCATCTATGACGACGACGATCAACAGCGGGTACTGAAGGAAACCTACAAACAGTTGAATATCGACGATAAATTCATTCCGATCCGGGAAACAAAAGGAAAGATCAGCGACGCGAAGAACAAGCTGATGACACCGGACGAATGGTTTGCCAAAAGTCCGCGCGACCGGCGAACCTCCATGATCCACGATATCATGACCGTGTATGAAAAACGGATGAAGTCGCTGAACGCACTGGATTTTGACGACCTGCTGATGAAGACGCTTGAGTTGCTGGCGGAGCACCCGCCGGTGCTTGAGGTATACCGCCGCCGGTTCCGCTATGTACTGGTGGATGAATACCAGGATACGAACAAGACACAGTATGAGCTGATCCGGCTGCTGACGGCAGAAAGCCGGAATCTGTGCGTGGTCGGAGATGACGACCAGAGCATTTACGGCTGGCGGGGAGCGGACATCCGGAACATCCTGGATTTTGAAAAGGATTATCCGGACGCATCAGTGATCAAACTGGAGCAGAACTATCGTTCCACATCAAACATCCTGGATGCGGCAAACCAGGTGATCGCTCACAACGGCGGACGGAAGGACAAGACGCTCTGGACCGAGGAGGAGAGCGGCGAGAAGATCCGCGTATACTGCGCACAGGACGAGCGGGAAGAAGCTGCATGGATCGTGCAGCAGATGGAAGATCTTCGCAGAGCCGGCGAATCCCTGGGAGAAATGGCGATCCTGTACCGGACGAATGCCCAGAGCCGCGTGCCGGAAGAAATGCTGATGAAGACCGGTCTGCCTTACCGCGTCTTCGGCGGCCAGAAATTCTATGAACGAAAAGAGATCAAGGATATCCTAGCTTACCTCCGCGTGATTGCCAACCCGGCAGATGATATTTCCCTGACGAGAATTATCAACGTGCCGAAGCGGGCGATCGGGGACGCGACCGTAGAAACATTGGCGGCCTATGCGGCAAAGGAAGGAGTTCCGGTCTTCAGCGTGCTGAACGACCTGCCGGAAGAACTCGGAAGCCGGGCAAAAAACAGCGTGACGGCTTTCTTCCAGATGATCACCATGCTCACGGCGATGAAGGAGTGCATGGGCCTGGAGGAATTCATCGACTTCCTGATCGAAAAGACCGGACTGGAGGAACAATACCGGAAGGAAGATACGGATGAAGCGCTGAACCGGATCGAGAATATCCAGGAATTCAAGGGGTCCGTCAGCGAGTTCGCTCAGATGGGCGAAGAGCCGACGCTGGAAGCTTATCTTGAGAATGTGTCGCTGGTAACCGATCTGGATCGGGCGGAGGACAGGAGCGGCTATGTCATGCTGATGACGCTGCATTCAGCCAAGGGTCTGGAATTTGACAACGTCTTTATTCCGGGCATGGAGGAAGGCATCTTCCCGTCTGCCAGAAGCGTGGATGAAGACAACCGCCTGGAAGAGGAGCGGCGGTTGATGTATGTCGGCATCACCCGGGCCCGTAAGCGCCTGTACCTGAGCCGGGCGGAAGAGCGGATGATGTACAATCAGTTCAGCCATAATCCGCCGAGCCGCTTCCTGGACGAAATCCCGGCCCGGCTGCTTCAGGAGGAGTATTCCCGGTCACACAGGTCCTCCTTTGGCGGCGGCTACGGCAGAAGCTACGGCGGGAATTCCTTCACGTCCGGCAGAAGGCAGCCGCGGGATGAATGGGCAGATGAATTCACAGAGCCTGTTTTCAGGACTCCAAAAGCAGCGTCTGATCTCGGTAAACCAAAGCTGAAGCTGAAAGGCCTGGACCTGAACAGCATTCCGGGGGTGAATCGGGGATTTGTAGGAAGCGCGGCAAACGGGCTTCAGGCAGGCGCAATGCAGAAACTGTTCGGAACAGGCGACCGGGTGCGGCATCCGAAATTCGGTTTCGGGCAGGTGCTTGAAGTATCCGGCAGCGGGGCCGATGCCAGGATCCGGATCCTGTTTGACGGAACAGGGGAGAAGATGCTTTCCCTGGCTGTGGCTCCGATCGTAAAGGTGGAGGATGAAGAATGAACGACGAGATGAACAGGATGCTGGAACTCGTGCGGCGTCTGAAGGAAACATCCTACGCCTATTATGTACTGGATAATCCGGTCATTTCCGACATGCAGTGGGACAGGCTGTATGATGAACTGAAGAAACTGGAAGCCGAAACCGGCATCGTACTGGAGGATTCACCGACACGGAAGGTGGGCGGGGATCCCCTGAAAGGCTTTGAGGAACACCGGCACATCACCCGCCTCTGGTCCATGGACAAGGTTCAGAGCATGGAAGAGCTGGACGCCTGGATCCTCCGGACGGAAAAGCTGGCAGGGAAGACGAACCTTCAGTATTACCTGGAATACAAGTTCGACGGGCTGACGCTGAACCTGACCTACCGCAACGGTGAGCTTGTCCAGGCTGCGACACGCGGAAACGGGGTGACCGGGGAAGCGATCCTGCCCCAGGCGAAAACGATCCATGCGGTTCCCCGTACGATTCCCTACAAGGGTCTGCTTGAGGTCCAGGGCGAATGCATCATGCGTCTCAGCACACTGGAGAAGTATAACAAGACGGCAAAGGAACCGCTCAAAAACGCGCGTAACGCTGCGGCCGGCGCACTCCGGAACCTGGACCCGGCGGTGACGGCGTCAAGGCATCTTGACGCGTTCTTCTACCAGGTAGGCACGATCGAGAATCCGCCGTATAATTCCCAGCCGGGAATGCTTGAGTTCCTGAAGGAGAACGGATTTCCGGTCAGTCCTTATCTCGGCAGCGGCAGCGGCCGGGAAGAGCTTGAAACCTGTATCCGGGAGATCGAGAAGGAACGGAGCAGTCTGGACTGGCTGATCGACGGGGTCGTCATCAAAGTCGGAGACTATGCGCTGCGCGAGCAGATGGGATATACGGAGAAGTTCCCGCGCTGGGCGGTCGCGTATAAGTTTGAAGCGGAAGAATGCGTCACACGGCTGAACAACGTTACCTGGGAACTCGGCCGAACCGGAAAGCTGACGCCGTTGGCGCATGTCGAGCCGGTGGACTTTTACGGCGTGACCGTGCGCAAGGCAACGCTGAACAACCTGGGCGACATTCAGCGGAAAAACGTGGCGATCGGCTGCGACGTCTGGATCCGGCGAAGCAACGACGTGATTCCCGAGATCATGGGCCGGGCCGGTGAAGTGAAACCGGATGAGATACCGATCGAAAAGCCTGAATTCTGTCCGGCATGCGGATCGAAACTGATCGAACGGGGAGCGCACCTGTTCTGTATGAACCGGGAAACCTGCCGTCCGCAGGCGATTGCGCGACTGGCGCATTTTGCCGGCAGGGAAGCAATGGATATTGACGGATTCAGTGACAAAACAGCCGGTCAGATGTACGACCAGATGGGCGTCAGACAGCCGGCGGACCTGTATACACTGACGCCGATGGATTTCCTGATGCTGGACGGCTTCAAGGAGAAGAAAGCGGCGAACCTTTCGGATGCGCTGGAGAAGAGCAAGCATTGCCAGCTGGACGCCTTCCTGTTCGCTCTCGGGATTCCGAACGTTGGGAGGAAAACAGCCAGGGATCTGGCGCAGTACTTCGGATCGCTGGAGAAGCTGAAGGCTGCCGATGAAACGGCGCTGACAGCGATTCCGGATATCGGGGAGATTGTTGCGGGGAGCATTGTCGAGTACTTCAGTTTCCCGGAGAACAACCAGATGATCGAAAAGCTGTTCGATGCCGGCGTGCATCCGGAAGAGATGGCAGCTGCGGCAGACGGGGTGTTCACAGGAATGAGCATCGTGGTAACGGGAACGCTGCCGACGCTGAGCCGGAAACAGGCGGAAGACCTGATCCGGAGCAAGGGCGGGAACGCAGCGTCTTCGGTCAGCAAAAAGACGGCCTTTGTCGTGGTCGGAACCGATGCCGGAAGCAAACTGACCAAGGCGCAAAGCCTCGGGATTGAAACCATTGACGAAGAGGAATTCATAAGAAGAGCCGGCAAATAAGGGGGCTTTTCGATCGCACCCCTTGGAAACCTTCGGTAATAACACTTTACTTTGATTGCATTTTTTTGACAGAGGTGACGGGATGTTTTCGAATATTACGAGTATTTTTCAGAATCTGAGGACGGATCCGGGCGGAACGATCATCTACCTGATCATGTTTATGGCAGGGATCCTCTTCAGCCTGATCATCCATGAATGCGCGCACGGTTATGTTGCGCTGAAATGCGGCGATCCGACAGCAAAAATGATGGGAAGGCTGACGCTGGATCCGCGCAAGCACCTGGATCCGATCGGAACGATCTGCATGCTGTTCCTGCGGATCGGCTGGGCCAAACCCGTACCGATCAATCCGAACAACTTCAGGAACTACCGGCGGGACTACATTCTCGTATCCCTGGCGGGCATTTTCGCGAACCTACTAGTTTTCCTGCTGAGTACGGTGATCACGGTGTTGATCTATAAATATGCGGAAGCGCGGTGGCTGAGCTATGTATTCCAGTTTTTCCTGATGCTGGCCCAGATGAACCTAAGCCTGGCGATCTTTAACCTTCTTCCCGTACCTCCGCTGGACGGATACCGATTCCTGGACCATTTTGTATTCAAGGGGAACCTGAGCATGAACCGGCAGACGATGCAGATCATCCAGATCGTCTTCCTGGTCGTATGCATTTCCGGGTTGCTGAACGGACTGCTGAGCACTGTGAACAGCAATGTTTTCAATGCGGTATTCCGTTTCGTGTTCAGGATCCTGTAAACGATATGATGAACAGAGTATTTAAACTGAAGGACTTTGACGGGCCGCTGGATCTCCTGCTTACCCTGATCGGCAAGGCGCAAATCGATATCCGGGATATTTTTGTGAGCGAGATCACCGATCAGTACCTGGACATCGTCCGGAACGCGCCGGACCTGGATATGGACGAGGCGAGTGATTTCCTGGTGATGG
>JAEEGL014190445.1_pt1 | contig 22997 bp, 21 predicted proteins | sample 9134231 | NCBI WGS metagenome assembly JAEEGL01 (sample SAMN16246548, study PRJNA631951) | gut metagenome | biome: gut microbiome; feature: rumen; material: fiber-attached | host: Bos | place: Iran: Karaj | collected 2018-10
AGCACCTTCCGGAGAATAGTCTGCCAGTCTGTTCGTCCCGCTTCGGAATTGGGGTCAACCGCCGCCAGGTCCAGGCTGGTCGCAATGTTGTGCTCCTTCATGCGCCGGAAAACAGCAGTGAGCTCTTTTCCCCCGTCCATGTACATCTGTCTCATCAGCGGAGGATACCCAAAATGAAACAGGACCGCGTCCTCCAGTGCTTCTTCCGGAATATCCGTACTGGAGAAGCTGTCGTTCGCCCCAGGGCTGTGGAGAAATATTCTGTCGTATCCCGGCACCGCCAGAACAACGGAGTAGGAAGTGGTGGAATTCTCATCCTCGATCAGGCCTCCCGCCCCGTAGGAGGCAAGAATTGTTTTCACCATCCCGCCGAGGGCGTCCTTCCCGATTTTTCCCAACAACTGTACGTCATTTCCCAGCAGTTTCAGCGCAAGGCCCGTATTTGCAACGCTGCCGCCGGTATGGACGTCGGCGGCCTCCATGTGGATCAGTTTCCCGGGCAGAAGGAGCTCATGGAGCTTCTGGCCACTCGTCTCTTCAGGAAAAACCGGCGTAATATCCAGGCAGATATGCCCCGCGGAAATGATTTTTCTTTTCATGGCTCTTTCCTCCGAAATGCAAAGCCTGCAGATACGGTACAATTCGTCCTGTGTCTGGTATGTTTTTATCTGTTTTTCATTTAATCATCATTAATTATAAAAAGCAACCTCTTTCCGTTTTTCTGTTGTGTTTTCTGCCTCGCTGGATACGCAGCGGCCGGAATCCTTCTTTTCAACCTCATTGAAATATGATATGATGGGATCATGTAAAAATCGGCAAATCAAATCACAGGAGGTTTTTTAATGCATGAGTTGACGCAGTTGATCAAAAAAGACATGCTGCCGGCGCTCGGCGTGACAGAGCCCGGCGCCATTGCCTTCTGCGTGGCAAAGGCAAAAAGCTATGCATCGGGAGATCTGGTCCATCTCAACGTCGCGATGAACAGCGGCATGTACAAAAATGCCTTTACCTGCGGAATTCCCAATTCCGACAAGGTGGGAAACGTTTTTGCCGCTGCACTCGGCTATGTGGCGGGAAATGCAGAAAAAGGGCTGGAGGTGCTCGCTGATGTAAAGCCGGAGGACAACATTGCTGCACAGGCACTGATTGACGAAGGGAAGGTAACGGTTCAGCTGAGCGGGATTACCAGCCGCATTTTTATTGAAACGACATTAAAGACCACACGGGATGAGATCGTAGTCACCATTCGGGATTCTCACACAAACATTACGAAGATCATCGTCAACGGAAACACCGAATACATGGCCGAGTCCGAATGCCCCGCCTGTGATTCTGAAAAAAACGGTGAGGAGGAACTGCACCTTATTCATCGTTACACGCTGAGCCAGATTGTTCAGTACGTTGATTCTGTTCCCATTGAGGAAATTCAATTCGTCGAAGAAGCATATCGGGTGAATCTGGAGCTGTTTCACGAAGGCCTGAGCAATCCGAGAACTACTTTTTCCCGGCATCTGCTGAGCATGAACGGGGGAAAGGTGATTTCAGACGATGAGCAAAAGACGGGTTCTCTGCTCTGCTGTGCAGCCATTGAAGCCAGAGTGATCGGGCTGGACAAGCCGGCAATGAGCATTACCGGCTCCGGTGCACACGGTATTATCGCAACAATGCCCCTCTATGGTTTCTGCAAAGTCCACAAGCTGTCGGATGAAAAACTGTACCGCGCAACCATGCTCAGTTATCTGATCTGCACTTATATCAAAGAATATTCGGGAAGGCTTTCTGCTTTCTGCGGATGTGCCGTCGCCGCCGGTTCCGGAACAGCCTGCGGCCTGGTATATCTGAAAGGCGGCAGCACCTGCGAAATGGAATATGCGCTCAACAACATGGCGTCTTCCATCACCGGAATGATCTGCGACGGAGGCAACCAGGGCTGCACGATGAAAGGCGTCGTTGCCTGCGATGCCCTTTTCCGGTCGGTTGAATTCGCCATGCATGGAGTCCATGTTGACAAAGCGCACGGAATTAACGGAAGAACGCCGGAAGAAACCATGCGGAACATGGGTCTTATTGCCTCACCCGGCATGGTGGGAACAGAAAAAACGATTGTTGAGATATTTGAAAACAAATTGAAAAGCGGCGCCTGAGCGTTCTCATCAGCAAATGAAAACCGCCCCGGATAAACCGAGGCGGTCTGGCAGCGGGAGAAGGATTCGAACCCTCACATACGGAGTCAGAGTCCGCTGTGCTACCTTTACACAATCCCGCTAAAGGCAAGGAGTATTATACTGTATATTTTGGATTTGTCAAGGGAAAATCATCATTTTTTGATCATTCGGAGGAGGTAATAATATGGCTTACGACCTGTCCCGGTTTCTGAAGGCACAGGAATACGATTATGAGCAGGCGCTCCGGGAGATTCGGTCCGGACGCAAGCGCAGTCATTGGATGTGGTACATCTTCCCGCAGGTTCAGGGGCTTGGTTTTTCCAGCATGGCTCAGTATTACGCCATCCAAAATCTGGAGGAGGCGAAAGAATACCTCGCCCACCCCGTTCTGGGCGCCCGTCTGAAAGAAATTTCTTCCGCGCTGCTGGAGCTGGAAGGGCTGAGCGCGAGTGAGATTTTCGGATATCCGGACGATCTGAAGCTCTGCAGCAGCATGACCCTGTTCCAGCTTGCAGACCTTGACTGTGATATCTTCAGAGAAGTTATTGAAAAATACTACGACGGCGTTCCTGACAGTAAAACCGTAAGAATTCTCCGCGAAGTATAACCATATTTCCATCGCAATCCCCCGCTTCCGGCGGGGGATTGTTTTTCTTTTCTCTTCTGTTTCAATAGCCCATCAGCGGAACGGAGCCATCGTCCTTGGATTTGGTAATGGAACGGATCTCCGCTTCATAGCTGTAGTTCTCGTTTACCTGAACCGTAAACCGGTCGCCGACTTTCTTGCCGAGAATCTGCTTCCCAAAGGGGGATTCACGGCTGATCAGGCCTTTGCGGGGATCGCAGCGTACCGTACTCACAACCCGGATGATCTCCGTCTCGTCATCTTCCGGCATGTAGATTTCGACTTCATCAAACAGGCCGACGCTCTCGCTGTCTGAGACGTCGTCGATGATCGTCGCGGTTTTGATCATTCCCTCCAGATAGCGGATCCGGCTGCGGTTTTTGTTCTGCGCCTGTTTGGCAGCTTTATACTCAAAATTCTCGCTCAGATCACCGAACGCGCGTGTCCGTTTTACTTCTTCAATCAGGCCGGGCATCAGCTCCAGGCGGCGGTAATCGAGCTCTTCCTTCATTTTCCGGATATCTTCGCGGGTCAGTTCATCGTGCATGGTGTTTCCTCCCTGTTCGTGCACGGGCATTATACGCTTCAGGACACAAAAAATCCAGTATTTCCTGCGAATTTTATCTTGTCATGCGGACACTTTTACGCTATACTGTGTGCTTACAGTTTGAAATGCGAGAACACGGAGAGCACTATGGATAACAGACCCATCGGAATATTCGACTCCGGCCTGGGCGGGCTGAACGGTCTTCGCGCAGTGCGCCGCTTTCTGCCGGAAGAGAACATCGTCTATTTCGCCGACAGCGGCCGGCTGCCCTATGGGGAAAAGCAGCGGGAACAACTGCGGGAAATGGCGGTGCAGAATCTGAATTTTCTCTCCTCGTTCGACGTCAAGGCAATTCTCATCGCCTGCGGCACGCTCTCCTCGAACGCGGGAGACATTCTGGAATCCTGGCCTGTACCGACCGTGGGTGTCCTTGTCTCTTCCGCCGACTGGATGCGGCGTCTGGAAGGGGACGGCCCCATCGCCGTCATCGCAACTGCCGCCAGCATTCGCAGCGGCAGTTATCAGGAAGCACTGCAGAATGCATGTCCGAACCGGGAGATCGTCGCGGTCGCATGTCCGGACTTTGTCCCGCTGATTGAAAGCGGGCACTGCTCGCCGGAAGACCCGGCCGTCCGCAGCGCCGTGGCCAGGTATCTCCTGCCTGCGCGGGATGTGGAAGCAGATGCATTGCTGCTCGGCTGCACTCACTATGATATTATCGAAGCCGCGATTTCTCAGTTTCTCGGCCCGAAAACGAACCTGGTCAGCGCCGCGGAAAGCGGCGCCGCAGCGCTCTGTTCCCGCCTGCTGAAGGAACGGAAAACCGGCGGTTGCAGAGAAACCCGCTTTTATACCAGCGGTTATCCGTCAGAGTTTTCCAAGGCTGCGGCGCTCTTCCTCGGCTGCGAGGAGTCCTCAATTCACGTGGAAGCGGTTTCGCCTCTGCCGATTTCAGAGCTGTAATACCCCAAAGGAGTGATCTTTATGATGAAAGATGTCTGGATTTCCATTTCCAACCGCCAGAGCAGCGGACCGGAAGAGGAGAGTACCACGATTTTTGATACAGCGGGATACTACTTTTTTGATGACGGCGTCGGTGTTCTGAGCTATCAGGAGTCCGAACTGACCGGCCTGGAAGGGACCCGTACCAGTGTCATGGTAATGCCGGACCAGGTCGTGGTGGACCGTGACGGCATGCTCACCGGGCGAATGATTTTCCGTGAAGGTACGCGGGATTCCTTTCCCTACAACACCCCTTACGGGCAGATGATGCTCGGCATCGACACCCGGAGCATCCGGCACAATTTCAATGAGAGCGGCGGTGACGTAGAGATCGACTATGTTACGGATCTTGCTCACACCTATGTTTCCAGAAACAAATTCCGTATATCGGTGAAAGAGATGGAGAAGGCAAATGGCTAATCTGATCGAGCTGGCAAAACAGAATGCCGACGAACTGCTGCGCAGGGCTTACCGGAATGCAGTCACCGCAGGGGCACTCCCGGACGGAGCGGAACTGACCGGTACCGTGGAGATTCCGAAAGACGTTGCCAACGGGGATTACGCCGCCAACCATGCCATGGTTTGCGCCAGAGCGCTGCACATGCCGCCGCGGAAGATTGCCGAAGCACTGGCAGAGCACTGCCTTCTGGATGACAGCTACTTCTCTTCTGTTTCTGTCGCCGGTCCCGGGTTCATCAATTTCCGCCTTTCCCAGCGCTGGTATGCTGCCGTTCTCGACGCCATCCGCACGGAGGGCATGGAATACGGCCATATCAATGACGGCGAAGGACGCCGGATCATGGTGGAGTTTGTCTCCGCCAACCCCACCGGACCGATGCACTTGGGGAATGCCCGCGGCGGCGTCCTCGGTGATGCGCTGGCCTCTGTCCTGAGCTTTGCCGGTTACCGCGTCAGCCGCGAATTCTACGTCAATGACGCCGGCAATCAGATCGAAAAGTTTGCCGACTCCATCGATGCGCGGTATCAGGAGCTTCTGCTCGGAGAAAATGCCCCTCCCTTCCCGGAGGACGGCTACCACGGAGAGGATATTGTGCTTCTCGCGAAGGAGTTCCTCGCAGAGGAAGGGGACGGCTGGCTTCAGAAACCGGAAGAGGAGCGTCATGCCGCCATGGCACAATTCGGCCTCTCCCGGAACATCCCGAAGATGCGGGCTGACCTGCAGCGCTACGGGGTGGAATATGACCGCTGGTTTCTGGAGTCCGAACTGCACAACAGCGGCTTTGTGAAGGCTACCGTCGACCGGCTGACGGAGCTCGGCTTCACCTATGAAAAAGACGGGGCGCTCTGGCTGCGCACCGCGGAGATTCTCGGAAGCAAGCTTCTTGCGGAAGGCAAGAGTGAAGAAGCCATTGCGAAGCTTGATCTGAAAGACGATGTGCTGCGCCGCTCCAACGGTTTTTACACCTATTTTGCCGCAGACATCGCCTATCACCGCAACAAGCTGGAGATCCGCGGGTTCGACAAGGCCATCAACATCTGGGGCGCGGATCACCACGGGCATATCGCCCGCCTGAAAGGGGCACTGGACGCTCTGGATCTGGACGGCGAGCACCGTCTTGATGTCGTGCTGATGCAGCTGGTCAAACTCATGCGCAACGGGAAGCCCGAAAAGATGTCCAAGCGGACCGGCAAGGCCATTTCTCTGACTGACCTGCTGGATGAAGTCCCGGTCGATGCGGCCCGCTACTTCTTCAATTCCCGTCCGGAGTCACCGGTGGAATTTGACCTGGACCTCGCGGTCAGACAGGACAGTGAAAACCCCGTCTATTATGTCCAGTACGCCCACGCAAGGATCTGCACACTGATTGCCGCACTGGAGGCGCAGGGGCACAGCCTCGCGGATGCCGTGGATGTGGACACATCCCTGCTGAGTACCGTGGAGGAGCAGGAGCTGATCAAACAGCTCGCCGCACTGCCGGAGGAGATTCGTCTCGCCGCACGGGACTATGACCCCAGCCACATCAATAAGTTTGTCACGGAGCTCGCCACCCGCTTCCACAAATTTTACACGGTCTGCCGGATCAAGGATGCGGAGCCCGGAATTCTGGAAGCCCGTCTTCTTCTCTGCGCCGCAGTACGCCAGGTGCTGGAAATCGCACTCGGGATTATCGGCGTCTCCGCCCCCGAGCGGATGTGAGTTCTTATTTCTTCATAAGGAGTGATTCCCGTGAGCAAGAAAAAACTGGGCTTCGGCCTGATGCGTCTCCCCCTGTCGGATCCGAACGACGGGAGCAGCATTGATATGGAACAGATGAAACAGATGGTAGACTCCTTCTTGGAGCAGGGTTTCACATATTTTGACACCGCCTGGATGTATTGCGGCGGAAAGAGCGAAGAAGCCGCAAAGGAAGCTCTGGTCTCCCGTCACCCGCGTGACAGCTTTACACTGACGACGAAGCTCCCCTCCTACATGCTGAAGGAGGAGAAAGATCGCGAGTGGCTGTTTCAGGAACAGCTGCGGAGGACCGGTGCAGGATATTTTGATTATTACTGGCTGCATGATGTCAACGCCGAGTCTGTTCAGAACTTTGACCGCCTGCGCTGCTGGGACTTCATTCAGGAAAAGAAGGCACAGGGCCTGGTTCGGCATATCGGCTTTTCCTATCACGACGGCCCGGAACTGCTGGATCAGATTCTAACCGCGCATCCAGAGATCGAATATGTACAGCTGCAGCTCAACTATCTCGACTGGGAGAGTCTCGGCGTTCAGAGCCGGAAATGCTACGAGGTCGCGACAAAGCACCATAAACCGGTCATTGTAATGGAACCGGTGAAAGGCGGTACACTCGCGAAGGTGCCGGAAAGCCTGGAAAAAATGTTCAAGGACCGGGAGCCTGAGATGTCCGTTCCCTCCTGGGCAATTCGTTTCGCTGCCAGCCTCGACAACGTGATGGTCGTCCTCAGCGGCATGAGCAACATGGAACAACTCCTGGACAACACCGGTTACATGAAGGATTTCAAGCCACTGAATGAAGAAGAGCAGGGGCTGATGCGTCTCGCTGCCGAGATCATCAACAAAAACATCACTGTCCCCTGTACCGGCTGTTCCTACTGCACCGTCAACTGCCCCATGAATATTGCGATTCCGAAATACTTCTCCCTGTATAACCTCGATATGCAGGAGGCCGAAGAGAAAGGCTGGACTCCGCAGGGCGGATACTATGAGCGCCTGACCATGGACCACGGAAAAGCCAGCGACTGCATCAAGTGCGGCCAGTGCGAAGCAATGTGTCCCCAGCATCTTCCGATCCGCAAACTGCTGGAGGATGTCGCAGCGCATTTTGAATAACGTCTTTTTCCATGATGGTAAGGACCACCCACCGGAGACTTCGGCGGGTGGTCCTTTGTGTTTGTCTGGAGCAGTGTGGCTTCGGTTTTATTTTTTTCTCATTTTCTTTGCGTAGGCAAACATCCAGATGACAATCACGACCAGGGCGACCACAACAACGATGCCCAGGATCAGATTGAACAGGCTTCCTACCAGACCGGCGGTGCCCTGAATCAGTTTTACCAGCAGCGTCACACAGGAGATGATCACCGCAATCAGAATAACGAGTCTTGAGATCTGTTTGGTTGTCATGACTATTTCCTCCTTCAGGCCGTCTCCGGGCCGAGCCTTGACAGAACTGTCTGAAACCAGTCTGGCAGGTCTGTCGTCAGATGAATGTTCTCCCCGGTTCGGGGATGCACAAACTTCAGTTCCCGCGCATGCAGGCACTGGCCGTCCAGCCCCTTTTCCGGCGACGGCGCTCCGTAGAGCCCGTCTCCCAGCAACGGGTGGCCGATACTGGCCATGTGGACGCGAATCTGATGGGTACGTCCGGTTTCCAGGCGGCAGCGCACATAGGTATACCCCAGGTAGTATGCCAGCACTTCCCAATGGGTTACGGCGGTCCGGCTGTTTTTTTCGGTTACCGCCATACGTTTCCGATCCGTCGGATGTCGGCCGATCGGCCGGTTGATGGTCCCGGTTTCTTCTCTCAGCCGGCCGCGCACCACTGCTTCATACACGCGGGAGAGGCTGCGGTCGGCAAGCTGTGCGCTCAGCGCCTGATGCGCAAAGTCATTCTTTGCAACGATCAGGAGACCGGAAGTGTCCTTATCGATCCGGTGTACAATACCGGGGCGTTTTTCCCCGCCGATGCCGGAAAGACTGTCTCCGCAATGAAACAGCAGGGCATTTACCAGTGTTCCGTCTGGATGTCCCGGAGCCGGGTGCACCACCATGCCGCGCTCTTTGTTTACCACAATGAGGTCCTCATCCTCATAAACGATATCCAGCGGCAGGTCCTGTGGAACCAGCGGGACTTCCTCCGTCTCGGGGATTTCTGCTGTAATAATATCTCCTGTGCGGCAGCGGGTATTCTTCTGAACCGGCAGGCCGTTCAGCAGGACGGCACCTTTCTCAATCAGCCTCTGCGCAGCGCTGCGGCTTAACCCTTCTATGGTGCGCGAGAGGAGAGCATCGATTCTCTCTCCGCTCTCCTCGGCAATGATGGACAGAATTTCTTCTTCCATTGGTTTCGTTTACTTGAATTCGTTCAGGATGTCATCCAGCGAAAATTCTTCTTCCACAACCGGTTTCGGCGCCGGCTTCGGTGCCGGTTTTGCAGCCGGGGCAGAAGCCGCAGCTTTCCGCGTGGCAGTCTTCACCTGCGCTTCCGCGGCAGGTTTCGCAGCAGCCTGTGCCGTGCGGCGGGCAGTTCTCGCTGCCTGCGCCTTTTCTGTGCTTACCTTCGCGCTGGCCCGATCCCAGCCGGCGAAAGGATCCTCCTCAGGCTCTGCGGCCTTCTGTGCCGGGGCTGCTTTTTTCTGCGGCGCGGGTTTCCGTGCAGGCGCAGCGGGAGCCGGTTCTTCCTCTTCTTCCTCTTCCTCGTCTTCCATTACGACAGTGCGCTTTTTACGGGCTTTCTGTTGTTTCTGAGGTTTCTGCGGCTTCCGAACCGGAACCGGTTCTTCTTCCTCTTCCTCCTCATCTTCTTCATCCTCGTAGTCTTCCTCAACCGCGCGGCGCTTGTTGCGCTTTGCCTTCCGCCGGGAGACCTTGGGCAGCTCTTCTTCATCTTCAAACTCTTCGTAATCATCTTCGTCATCCTTGCGGGTTTTTCCGAAGATAACGGCAAGGGCGAAGACAATGGCAAAGACTGTGATGAAAATGTCGGCTACATTAAACACGGGGAAGTTGATGAATTCCGTCTTGAACATATCCTGAACATAACCGTACATGACGCGGTCAAGGCAGTTGGAGAGACCGCCGGCCGTCACCAGGACAATGCTCCAGCGCGCGAGCTTTCCGGAGATCAGCTTGGTCGCAAGGGCAATGATCACAGCAAGCGTAAAGACTCCCGCCAGAATAATAAAGGGAATCCTTGCCCCGCTTCCGGAGAGAAAACCAAAGGCGGCGCCGTCATTGTGGACATTTGTCAGGCTCAGAATGCCGGGAATAAACTCCACCCCGGGAGAATTCAGCGGGATGTGTCCCTGGGTCCAGAACTTGACATACTGGTCTGCAATAATAACCAGCATTCCGATAATAGCATACAGCATAGCGTTCTCCTATCTGCCGCAGAAGCCGCGGCGAAAATGGAATTGGGAAATTAAAGCGTCTTCAGAACTTCTGCACAGCGCGGGCAAAGACCTGTCTCGGGATCGGCATCGACAGAGTGCATCCAGCAGCGCGGGCATTTCACGCCCGGCGCTTCCCGAACGCTGATCTCCAGGCCGGGATACGCAGATCCGTTGCTCTTTGCAGCAGCTTCGCCGTCTTCCGCGTCATCTGCAATCAGGCACTGGGACACGATAAAGAGTTCCGAAAGTCCCATATCGCTGACGCTGTCCAGAACGGCCTTGCTGTCAGCATCCGTGGCATGCAGCCGGACAGCAGCCTCAAGAGGCTTTCCGATACGCTTGGCCGCGCGCGCGGTCTCAATGACACCGTTCACATCATTGCGTACGCGAATCAGGCTGTCCCAGCGAGCCATTTCTTCCTCGCCCAGGCTGTAAGCTGCAAAGGGCTTGTTCATCTGATTCAACAGCACGTTGCGCGCGTCGTCCTCGGCGCGGTGCGGCATGCTGAGCCAGATTTCATCGCAGGTGAAGGCCAGAATCGGCGCAAACATTTTGGTCAGGGTATCGAGAATATAGAACAGAGCAGTCTGTGCACTGCGGCGCTTCAGGCTGTCAGGAGCCTCGCAGTAGAGACGGTCCTTGATGATATCCAGGTAGAAGCTGGAAAGCTCGACGACGCAGAAATCGTTGATCGCATGGGAAATGGTGTGGAACTCATAGTCCTGATAGGAGGCTTCCGCCTTCTCAATCAGTTCGTTGAGCTTGGTCATGGCCCAGCGGTCCAGCGGCAGCATCTCCTCTGGACTGACCGGAGTTTCCGGATCAAATCCGGTGAGGTTGCCAAGGCAGTAGCGTGCCGTGTTGCGGAACTTAAGATAGTTCTGGCTCAGCTGCTTGAAAATCTCTTTGGAGCAGCGTACATCCACGTGGTAATCCGCGGAGCCCGCCCAGAGGCGGACCACATCCGCGCCGAACTCATCGATCAGTTCCTGCGGGTCAACGCCGTTGCCGAGAGATTTGTGCATCTCACGGCCTTCACCGTCCACCGTCCAGCCGTGGGTCAGGCATTCCCGATACGGGGCACCCTGTCCAAGTGCGCCGACCGCGCAGAGCAGGGAGGACTGGAACCAGCCGCGGTACTGGTCGCCGCCTTCAATATACATTGTGGCAGGCCAGAAGCCCTGATCGCGTTTCATGGCGGCAATGTGCGTGACGCCAGAGTCAAACCAGCCGTCCAGGGTATCGGTCTCTTTTGTAAAGTGCTTTCCGCCGCAGTGCGGGCAGGTAAAGTCCGCCGGGAGCATTTCAGCCGCTTCACGTTCGAACCAGGCGTTGCTGCCCTCGGCTTCGAAGGTCTTCGCAACGGATTCAATGCTCTCTTCCGTGCAGACGGGCTTTCCGCAGTCGTCGCAGTAGAACACCGGAATCGGCAGCCCCCAGCGGCGCTGACGGGAGATGCACCAGTCGCTGCGCTCGCGGATCATGGCTCCCATGCGCTCCTTGCCCCAGGCAGGCAGCCAGCGTACGTCTTCGCAGGCGGCAATAGCCTCATCCTTGAAGGAGTCGACCGAGCAGAACCACTGAGGTGTGGCACGGAAGATGATGGGCTGTTTGCAGCGCCAGCAGTGCGGATAGCTGTGCATGGTATTTTCCATGGCAAAGAGCATTCCGCTCTCCTTCATGTCGGCAGCAATGATCGGGTTGGACTCTTCCACGATCAGCCCGGCATATTTGCCGGCATACTCCGTGTGGCGGCCCTGATCGTCCACCGGGACAACCATTTCTGTGCCGTACTGCATGCAGGTCTGATAGTCGACGTCACCGAAGCCGGGAGCGGTGTGCACGCAGCCGGTACCGGAATCTGTCGTGACATAATCTGCCAGCATCAGCAGGGAAGTCTTCGGCAGGAATGGGTGGTCTGCCAGCATGTACTCAAAGAAGGTGCCGTCGTGCACTTCCAGTGTTTCATACTCGGTAATACCGCCCTTGGCCATGACCTCGTCCACGAGCACTTCGGCGAGAATATACATCTCTCCGTTAGCAGCCTTGACAATGGCATATTCAATGTCCGGGTGCAGCGTAATGCCGAGGTTGCCCGGCAGGGTCCAGGTGGTCGTCGTCCAGATAAGGAAGTAGAGCTTGTTCAGATCCAGATGGCTGAGCTTGCCCTTGTCATCATGCATGGGGAACTTGACATAGACGGTTTCGACCGGATCATCGTGATATTCAATTTCGGCTTCAGCCAGAGCGGTCTCGTCGTGATAGCACCAGTAAACCGGCTTCAGGCCCTTGTAGATGTGGCCGTTCTGATACATCTTGCCGAAAACACGAACTTCATCCGATTCGAAGCCCTTGTTCATCGTGTAATAGGGATGCTCCCAGTCGCCGATGACACCGAGACGCCTGAAACCGGCCATCTGGATTTTGGCGTACTTTTCGGCATAGTCATGGCAGGCACTGCGGAAGTCCGCAGTGGACATCTCCTTGTGGTTGAGCTTCTGCTCCTTGATGATGGCGCTCTCAATCGGCATGCCGTGGTTGTCCCAGCCGGGGATATAGGGGACATAGCGGCCGCGCATCATATAGCTGCGGTTGATGAAGTCCTTCAGTGCCTTATTCAGAGCATGGCCCATGTGGATATTGCCGTTGGAGAACGGAGGCCCGTCATGAAGGGAGAAGAGGGGCTTTCCTTCGTTCTTTTTCAGCTGCTCGTTGTAGATGTCTATTTCTTCCCAGTGTTTCAGCATCTCCGGTTCGCGCTTTGGAAGACCTGCGCGCATCGGAAAGTCGGTTTTCGGAAGGTTAAGCGTAGCATTATAGTCTTTCGCCATACGGTTATTCTCCTGTTTTATTGAAAGGTAAAAGAAGCAAAGATAAGCCGAAAGCGGGGCGTGCGCTCAGGCGCTGCCCCGCGGCTCGGTTTGCTTCAAATGCAGCAGATCACAGGCTGAATGACTGTGTGCTGCTGAGATTCTTCCGTTTGTTGGACGGGGTCAGATCAAAATCGGACAGATCCAGCTCCAGTGCCGGTTCCGGAGCGTTGGGGCGGGATACCTGCTCCTCGATAGAGCGGACCGCATCGTCGATATCGACGTCGGTCTCAACAGGCACCTCCTCTTCAACTTCCTCGGGAAGCTCCAGCTCCCCGCCGATGACACCCAGACGGGTCAGGTGATCATTGCAGAGCTGCTTTGCCTTGTCAAGGAAGACCTTGGTCGCAGCCTGCGCGCTGGAGAGACGCTTCTCCTCCGCGGCGGTCTGATCCTGGATGGAGCCGACCTTCGCCTTGACCTGGCGCTCTGCATCCTCAATCATCGCGGCGGCACGCTGACGGGCTTCGCTCTCAATCTGAACCGCGAGCTTCTGCGCAGACAGAATTGCCATATTCAGCGCTTCCTCATTGGCGCGGTATTCTTCGATCTTGTCGACAAGAACCTTCATTTTGCTCTTCAGCACAGCATTTTCTTTCTGTGCGGAACTGATGTCTTCGGCAATCTCTTCCAGAAAATCGTCCACGGAGGCCATGTCATAGCCATTCATTCTGGACTTCTCAAAAGTCTTTTCACGGATGTCCTGAGCGGTAATCATGCTATTATCCACCTTTCAATGATTGATGTACTGAGTTAATATATCAGATTGTCGTTCCCTGCCCGGAGGTCAGTTCCTCCGCGCCGAGCACGTCAACATTCTGCGGGGTTACAAAATAGGTCTTTGCAGAAATCGGGGTTATCTTTCCCTGCAGGGCATAGGCAATCCCCGAGAGAAAATCCAGCAGGCGCCGGGCGAGGTCGTTGGGCACACCTTCCAGTGTCATTACAATGCTTCGTCCCTGGGTCAGATGCTGAACCAGGTCTCCTGCTTCATCGAAGTTCTTCGGGTTGAAGAGGATAACCTGCTGTTCCGTCCCGCCGAATTCCACCGTCCGTTCCCGGACCGGAACTCTCTGGCGGCCTGGTTTTTTTCTGCCGAGTCCGGAAAAAATCCCCTTGCCGCTCTCCTGCGGGGCAGGATTGGTTTCCTCTACTTCCTCTTCAGCGCGTTCCGGTGACTCGCGTCCACCAAAAGCGTTTTCAAATTCCAGCTGTGCTTCCGTCGGGGCTGGCGGTTGTGCTGTCGGATCCGCGCCCTCATAGAAGTCATCCTCATCCTCGTAAGGCTGAGTCAGCTTTCTCAATTCATCCATGAAGCCCATGGCCGATCCTCCGAATCATTTATGTGTAAGTCCGCGGGCCGAAAATCCCTGTGCCGACCCGAACCAGATTTGCTCCGCATCGAACGGCCTCTGTGTAATCGCCGGACATGCCCATGGACAAATAATCCATCGATATATTATCGTATTTTTTTCTGCAATTGTCAACAAAAAGCTTTTGCATTTTGAGAAAAAAAGGCCTGTTTTCTTCCGGTTCTTCACAAATCGGCGGGATCGCCATCAATCCGCGTACTCGAATCGCCGGAAGTTTTGCCGCTTCTTCAAACACGGAATCCAGTTCCTCGGGGGAAAACCCGGATTTTGATTCCTCTTCCCCGATGTTGATCTCCAGCAGCACATCCTGAATCAGACCGCGTTTTTCCGCTGCTTTGGAGATCTCCTGCAGGAGAGAACGGCTGTCCGCCGAATGAATCAGCCGACACAGCCCGACAACCTGCTTTACCTTGTTCTTCTGAAGATGTCCGATGAAGTGCAGGGGTGCGCCTTCATAGGCGCCGGCTGCGTTTTTCTCCAGCATTTCCTGAACGCGGTTTTCTCCGCAGGCGTCCACACCGCCCTCGATGGCAGCACGAACAGCAGGCACGTCGTTCATCTTCGTTGCCGCAACCAGCCGGATTTCCGCCGGGTCTCTCCCGACTTCCCGTGCCGCCTGAGCGATTTCTTCTTTTATATGGGTGACATTCGCACGAATCTGTTCTTCGGTCATTCCGTCTCTCCCTCCTGTCGGAAGCGTGCCTCTACAAGTTCTGCCATTTCCCCGGTCGATATGCGGTCGGGTTCCAGCCACAGCGCATTTTCGCGCCGGCGGAACCAGGTCAGCTGGCGTTTGGCATAGCGTCTGGTCGCCTGTTTGATCTGGGCAACAGCCTCGTCCCGCGTGATTTCTCCCCGCAGTGCCTGCGCAGCCTGCCGGTAACCGATGGCCTGCATGCAGGTGCTCTCATCCGGAACACCGCTGTTCAGCAGCCGCTCTGTTTCCTCAAAGAGTCCGTCCTCGCACATCTGGTCGACCCGCTGTTCGATTCTCTCATAAAGCTTTGCCCGGTTTGAATAGTTCAGCACCACATAGAGCGATTCATACGCTGCCGGCTGCTGCCGGCTTTCCTCATCATGCGCACTGATGCTCTTTCCGGTAAGGTGATACACTTCCAACGCGCGGATGATTCTCCGCCTGTCCGTCGAAGCCAGTCTGGACGCGCGATCCGCATCCACGGCATGAAGCCGCTGCAGCATCGCTTCTCCGCCGATTCGCTCATACTCCTCATTTAGCGCTTTCCGCAGGCTCCCGTCGTCCGGCGTACCGGCAAAGTTCCGGCCGGCCAGCAGCGCGTCGATATACAGGCCTGTCCCGCCGACGACAACGGGCTGCTTTCCGCGCTCAAACAGCGCTTCACAGACCGCTGTTGCATCCTCCACATAGCGGGATACGGAATAGTTCTCTCCCGGCTCCAGCAGGTCAAGCATGTGATGCGGCACGGCCGCCTGCTCTTCCGCAGTCGCCTTCGCCGTACCGATGTCCATCCCCCGGTAGATCTGCATGGAGTCCGCGGAAACGATTTCTCCGTTCATCCGCTTTGCCAGCGTTATTCCCAGGGCTGTTTTGCCTGAAGCAGTCGGGCCGGCAATGATCAACAGTTTTTTCATCATCCTATACGACTCGCAGGAAGAGTCTGTCGAGGTCTTTCCGGGTCACGGTCACGGACACCGGACGCCCGTGCGGACAATACTTTACTCTGCCGCTAAGCACTTCTGCCGCGATTCTCTCCAGCTCCGGCAGGCCGGTGTTCCACCCGGCCTTGATGGCCGCCTTGCACGCGACCGTGTGGAGCAGTTCGTCCCGCGCACTTCCGGGATCTGGTGTACCGCCTTCCCGTAGGCGCTCCAGAATCTCCTCCAGCGTCGGCACGGCGTCTTCCGGAAAAATATCTGCCGGGACCGCGCGGAGAATGACGGAGTTTTCACCGAAGGATTCGATCTCAAAGCCGAATTCCTCAAACAGTTCCCCGTACTGTTCCAGAAGATTAAGGTCTTCCTGCGTTACCCGAAGCGTCTGGGGAAGAAGAAGCTGCTGCGCCGGAATCGGCTGCTGATGCGCCTTCAGCCGGTCGAAATTCATTCTCTCGTGCGCGGCGTGTTTGTCAATAAGGATGACGCTGTCCCCAACCTCGACAATGATATAGGTTTTGAGCGCCTCTCCCAAGATCTTGTGTTCCGGTACCGGAGAGTTATCAACATCTTGAACAGGTTTTTCGACAGGGGTCTCGATTGGGGAGGAAGCTGCTGTCGCGGAAAATGTTTCCTCCGTCGTTTTCGTTCCGGAAACACGGTATTCCCCTGTATGGGTCTCAAACAGGCTCTGCTGGGAAGCAGGCTGGCTGTTGTCCTGTTTGTAAAGCGTTTCTCCGCAGCGTTCTTCCTGCAGAAAACGCGGCTCTGCTGCCTTCGCAGGGATCGTCTTCTCCAAAGCCGGAGAGGAGAATCCACCCGGTTTGGCTGTCTGCAGATCTGCTTCGCTATGAACAAAACGTGCTTCTGGCGGAACCGCCTGAAGGGACGGCGTCCTGTTCTTTTCCCGCGTCACCGTAGAGACGCGGTCCTCTTCCTGCAGGGCACTCTGTACCGCCTGGAAGAGAAAGTTGAATACTTTGCGCTCCTCGGAGAATTTGACTTCTATCTTCGCCGGGTGGACATTGACATCCACCGCGCCGGGACGAATCTCCAGATAGATGACACAGGCCGGAAAGCGTCCTGTGAGAAGTGTATTCCGGTACGCCTGTTCCAGTGCAGCCTGCAGGAGACTCGAGCGGATATACCGGCCGTTGACGAAAAAGTACTGCGCGCCGCGGTTTCCTCTTCCGGCAACCGGAGAGGAAATGAATCCTCGCAGCTGCAGACCGTCGTCCTCACTGTATACCGGCAGCATGGTAGAACTGAGCTCCCGGCCCAGCAGTGCATAGCAGCAGGCTGAGGCATCCCCGTCTCCGGGCGTAAAGAATTCCTCGCGGCCGTCCCGCAGGAAGCGCACAGAGACCTCCGGCCGTCCGAGTGCGCAGCGGAGTCCCGCCTGCACGCAGGCAGATGCCTCACTCCGGTCAGATTTTAAAAACTTCTGGCGGGCTGGAGTGTTAAAAAAGATATCCCGGACACAGATGCTGGTCCCCGCCGGGCAGCCGGCAGGCTCCATTTCGTCGATCTCCCCGCCGGTCAGCAGCATCCAGGTTCCTTCTGCATCTTCCGGGCGACGGGTATAGAGTTCTATTTTCGAAACCGCGGAAATCGCCGCCAGCGCTTCTCCGCGAAATCCCATTGTCTCAATCGCTTCCAAGCCTTGTTCGTCCTTCAGCTTGGACGTCGCATGCCGCAGAAATGCAATCCCAGCGTCTTCCGGTGCCATGCCGCAGCCGTCGTCGGTGACCCGGATCATGGTGGCTCCGCCGTCGAGAATCTCGACCGTAACATTTTTCGCTCCGGCATCAAAAGCGTTTTCCATCAGTTCTTTGATCACTGAAGAGGGACGCTCTACAACCTCACCTGCGGCAATCAGGTCGGCTACGTGCGGAGAAAGCAGATTGATATGCGGCATGGAATGCTCCTTTTCATTGGTGGCTTTTACAGTCGGTGTTTCTTCAGAATTATATTATTATACAGGATTTGCCCGGAAAGGTCCACCGCTTTTTTTGCTTTGATGCGCCGCTCTGTGCCTGTTTCCTCAGACAGACAAACACCCGCCTCTCTGCAGGAAAGGCGGGTGTTTGCAGTGTTTAGAATGATGTGATCAGATTTCACCCCAGTCAGGAACCTTGACTGTAATCTGCTCTTCGCTGGACTTTTTCGCAGCGAGGGAATAGATCAGCGCAGAGATGCCGTCAGAGAGCGGTGTCGGAATCGGTTTATCGTTTTTCAGGCAGTCCTGGAACGCCTGATGCGCGTAAAAGATAACATCACCGGTCGCAAGATCATAGGAGTCGTTGAACCGTATGCCCTCAGCATAAGGCATGTCCTCTGTCTTCCATTTGAGTTTGGTAAACTCAAACATTCCTTCTCCTGTCAGGAATATGGATCCTTTCGTCCCGATATAAGCACGGGAGCATGTCGGAATGTCACAAGCCCAGGAAGCCGCAATGGTACCGATAGCGCCATTGCGCAGACGGACGGAGATGGAAGTATGGTTGTCAAATTTCGGGACTGAGGCAATCGTTCCGGTATAGTTGCAGCTAATGGTGTCAAACCCGCCGGCCATTGCCGTAATCAGCTTCCAGTCGTGGGAGACGGATTCCACCGTCATGCCGCAGGCCAGCTCCGGATCAGTGCGCCAGGAAGCACCCAGGTTTTTTGCATGGAAACCGAATCCGGGGCTCAGCCGGGAGAAGGCAATATCCACCGGTTCGCCGAACATTCCGGTTTTCACCATTTCAAGCATCTTCTGATAAGCCGGACGGTAATAATGAGCAAAGCCTACAATGATTTTACCGTCATACTGCTCCGCCATCTCCTTGATCTTCATGGCGTCTTCCATTGTACAGGCAACGGGCTTTTCCATATACAGAGGAATATGGTGTTTCAGAACCATTTCCACGTAATCCAGCCGCTTGGTGGGAGGCGTACTGATGACGACGTAATCCGCTTTGACTACATAGTCTTCAATTTCATCGTAAGCGCAGCTCGGGCATCCGAATTCATTTCGATAAATCTCCAGATTTTTCTCGCTGACGTCATAGACGCCGATTACCTCGCCGCCCAGGCGAACAACGGCTCTGCCGTGATGGCGGGCAATATCTCCCGCGCCGATCATAAATGTTTTCATCAGAATTCCCCCCGTTTTTTTATTTTTTAGTCAGTCGATGCGCAACATCCACGATATTTCTGACCGAAACACCGTTGAGCTCAAGCAGTCTCTCATAGGGCGCGGACTGACCGAACTGGTCCTGAATGCCGAGCCGCCAGACTCTGCCTCTGCCCATTTCTGCCGCTACGCAGGCCACCCCTGCACCGAGTCCGTTGATGATATTGTGGTCTTCCACTGTAATGATCTGTCCGCAGTCCTGCACCGCTGCAACCACGGCATCGGTATCCAGCGGTTTGACCGTGTGCATATCGAGAACACGTGCCTGAATCCCGGCTGCAGCAAGTTCTTCCGCCGCCTCCAGTGCAAGGCGGACGGTATCGCCGTTGGCAATGATGGCAAGGTCTCTGCCGTCCCGCAGGGATTTCGCCTTTCCGATCTCGAAGGTCTCATTCTCATCGTAGATCGTCGGAATCGCATCGCGGGTAAAACGCAGGTACACCGGGCCTTCGTATTCTGCCGCCGCTCTGACCAGCTTCCGTGCGGAGTTATAATCCGCGGGCATAATCACCGTCATATTCGGAATTGTACGCAGAATGCCCATATCCTCGATGGCCTGATGGGATGCACCGTCGTTTGCAGGGGTCACACCGCCGTGAGAGCAGGCAATCTTGACGTTGAGATTCGGATAGCAGATCTCCTGACGGATCATCTCACACATACGCATCGAACCGAACGCAGCATAGGTGACCACAAAGGGGATCTTGCCGCAGGTAGCGAGGCCTGCCGCAACGCCGGCGCAGTTCTGTTCCGCAATACCTACGTTCAGATACTGATCCGGGAGCTCCTTCCGGAAGGCTCCGGTCTTGCAGCTTTTACCGATATCCGCGTCTACTACCAGAATGTCTCTGTTCTCTTTGCCCAGGGCAACGATCTCGTCGCCAAAGCCGTCACGGGTCGGAATCTTTTTACCAAATGTCATGTCTGTATCCTCCTCAGCCGTTTACATACTGGCTTTCCAGCTCTTCCATTGCCTGTTTGTACTGATCTTCATTCGGTGCGGTTCCGTGCCAGCCGCACTGGTTCTCCATGAAGCTGACGCCCTTGCCCTTTACGGTCTTGCCCACGATGCACTTGGGCAGACCGTTCTTCGAAGCCATGGCTTTGTCCAGCGCATCCACGACTTCGGCCATGTCATTGCCATTGATCTCATACACTTCAAAGCCGAAGGCTTCGAATTTCTTTGCCAGGTTAATGGGGGGCATAATCTCTTCGCAGGTGCCGTCCAGCTGGAGGTTGTTCCAGTCCACAAAGACGACCAGGTTATCAAGCTTGTACTTGTAGGCGGTGCCGCAGGCTTCCCAGATCTCGCCCTCGTTGCACTCGCCGTCACCGACGGCACAGAAGACGTTGTAGGATTTGCCGTCCAGTTTTGCCGCCAGCGCCATGCCGGCTGCGCAGGCCAGACCCTGACCGAGAGAACCGGTGGAGATGTCGATACCAGGGCACTTGTTCATGCTGGGATGACCCTGCAGAGGGGAACCCTCCTTGCGGAGCGTGTCGAGCACTTCCATCGGGAAGAAGCCCTTCATGGCGAGCGCGGCATACTGAGCCGGGCATACATGGCCCTTGGACAGGACGAAACGGTCACGGTCAGCCCATCTGGGATTCTGCGGATCCACATCCATGGCGTGCCAGTAGCACGCAGTCATGAACTCTGCCACCGACAGCGAACCGCCGGGGTGTCCGGACTGGGCCTTGTAAATCATGGAAATGACGTTCTTTTTGAGATCTACACATTTATTCTGCAATTCGATGATGTTCAGATTATCTTTCATTCCAGTGCTCCTTTACAGATTATCCGCCTAAAAGAACGGTAGAAATACTCGGAATATAAGTGACCATCAGCAGCACGATCAGTGAAACAATGATCAGAGGAACGACTGCTTTTGAAATCCCTTTCAGATCAACATTGGCAATGCCGCAGGCAACATACAGATTGACGCCGACCGGTGGTGTAACCAGGCCGATGGCGAGGTTCACGATCATGATGGTACCAAAATGAACCAGATTCATACCGAGAGCCTGCGCAACGGGAAGAAACAGCGGGGTAAAAATGTACAAGGCAGAAGTCGAATCGAGGAAGCAGCCGGCGATCAGGAGGCAAATATTCACGATGATCAGGAACACAACGACGTTGCCTGCTGCAAAGCTCTCGAGCGCTGAGCTGATGGCTACACTGATGCGGGCGCGGGTCAGTACATATGCGAAGAGAGATGCGGCTGCCGTGATCAGCATGACAACAGCAGTGGTCGAGGCGGAATCAATGAGAATCTTCTTCAGATCCTTCAGCTTCAGAGATTTGTAAACAAACAGGCCTACAAACAATCCGTAGACTGCAGACACAGCCGCAGCTTCTGTCGGCGTGAAAATGCCGCCGTAAATGCCGCCGAGGATAATGACAGGCATCAGCAAACCCCAGAACGCATCCTTGAAGGCAACCCAGCGTTCTTTCCAGCTGGCTTTCGGAAGAAGCTTCAGGTCGTTCTTACGGCCGATCCACAGCGTCATGATAATCAGCGCTGCGCCCATCAGCAAGCCGGGCAGCACGCCGGAGATAAAGAGGCTGCCGATGGAGACATCAGAGATGGAGCCATAGACAACAAAGGTAATGGAAGGAGGAATAATAACGCCGATTGCACCTGCAGTGGCCATCAGAGCTGCGGCGAAGGCAGGCGGATAGCCGACCTCGATCATGGCGGGAATCAGGATCAGGCCGAGTGCAGCCACCGTAGCCGGGCCTGAACCTGAGATTGCGGCAAAGAAGCAGGCAACCAATACGCAGACCATTGCCACACCGCCTTTGAAATGACCGACACAGGCTTGCGCAAGCTTAATCAGACGAGTGGAGATACCGGACTTCTCCATGATGTTTCCACCCAGAATGAAGAAGGGAATGGCCATCAGGACAGACTTGGTAATCGCTGCGGAAACCAGTTGCGGCACTGTGCCAAGTACAACATTGAGAGGCCGTCCCGCACCCATGACAACCATTGCCGCGACGCTGGACATACCAAGGCATACCGCAATGGGAGCACCCATTAGCAGCAAAATGGCAAAGAGCCCAAACAAAACATAGTTTACCATCGTTTACTCTCCCTTCTGCTGATGCTCAAACTGTTCACGTTCTTCATCGGATACCTCTGCCAGTGCTTCTGCCAGAACATCCTCGCGGACAGCGGCTTTGCCTCGGAGTCCCTGGATCAGCAGCTCAATAAAGCGAACCAGCAGAAAAAACGAACCCAGCGGAACAAAAGAGCCGTAAATCCACTCGGGAATCTGAACGCCCAGAGAAAGCTGACCACGCTGGAACTGCGTCACGGTCATCCGGATTCCGTAATAAAATATTACGAACGAAAAGAGGATACCTGCCAATGCAGAGATGATTTCGAAAATACGCGCGATAACCGGAGGAACATGATCGGACAGAAGCGTGAAGCCGAGATGCGCACCGCGCTTGAGGGCAATTGAAGCACCGAAAAGACTCAGCAGGACGAATGAGTAAGTCGAAATCTCTTCTGCGAAATTCATGGAGAAATTAAAAACGTAGCGGGTAACAACGTTTGTGAAGGTCAGAATCGTCATCACGGTCAGAGCGATTATGCAGATGATCTCTTCAATGTTATCGACTATTTTTTTCAAGGTTGCACTCCTTTTCTCTCCTCATTTGGGTGAAGAGCGGAAGTTGATCTTCCGCTCTTCTGGAATGAAGCTACCGGCTTATCCTTCAATGCCGAAGGCGGCCAGAGCATCAGCGTCAAACTTAGAAAGGAAGTCGGCTTTGACGTCGGCAACTTTCTCTTTGAAAGGAGCAATCTGCTCTTCGGTCAGAACATCCACCTGGATACCCTTGTCGCGGAACTCCTGGATCAGGGTTTCGTGCTCAGCCTCAACAACATCTCTGCCCCAGTTGCAGGCTTCAACAGCCTTCTCGCGCAGGACCTGCTGAGTCTCTTCGTTCAGGTAGTTCCAGATATCGGTGTTGAACATCAGCAGATCGTTCTCGTAGCTGTAGC
>JAEEGL011328409.1_pt1 | contig 22996 bp, 17 predicted proteins | sample 9134231 | NCBI WGS metagenome assembly JAEEGL01 (sample SAMN16246548, study PRJNA631951) | gut metagenome | biome: gut microbiome; feature: rumen; material: fiber-attached | host: Bos | place: Iran: Karaj | collected 2018-10
GCGTGAAGCCCCCCTCAAGATGAGATATCCCTACCATAAGGTAATAAGACCCCTTAGAGAGTATGAGGTAGATAGGAATGAGGTGTAAGAGTAGTGATACTCTCAGCTGACATTTACTAATAGGTCGAAGGCTTATCCTGAAAAGTTACCTGGATACAGAAAAGATGAAAGTTCGGTTTCGGTTTTGAAGGAACAGATATCATAATTGATCCTAAAACAGAGCTTATTGCTCTGTTTTTTAATGAAATCTTAAAGCCCGAAATATTGAATTTTATTGACTTTTTGGCATAAATTGATAATATAAAAGTGTATGATATTTTTTATCCTTAAAGGGAGGAATAAACTATTATGAAGAAAACAATTTTGAAAGCTTTTGCGGGAATCGTAGCAGCTGTACTTTGTGCTCTCGTATATTTCCCCATCAGTGCTCAGGCAGCGGGAGAGCCTCCTGTAAGCTTAACCGCAGCATATTATGCCCCTGAAAACGGCACTGCTTTTGTTATGTTTAAGAACAATGGTGCATGGGGTAACACAATTAATACTCTTACTTGGAATATTTATGAAAAAGCCGTTGACTGGGATACCGGTGCTACCCGTATCGATTATTCCGAGACCAGAGTAGGACTTCTTATTCCTGCTTATATCAATACCGATAATTTCACCCCCAATGGCAACACTACAGTAACTGTTGTTGCAGAGTGCCCTGCTATCAACTATTCATTCACCACTTCATTTGTTATCAGCAACAGAAAAGAAGTTAACGCTCAGTTCTCTGTTGTTCCCGCTCTCAGCGGTGTTCTCTATAACGGAGCTCCTAACTCCACTCTTGATGTTTATTCAGATATCGTAGGCTCTATGGCTGATGCTTCATTCGCTGCATATATGCCTGCAGGTTATATGATGGGTGCTACCGGAACTATCGCATTTAATTACACCAAAGATTATGGCCAGAAGACCGGTGCCATTTGCATCAATATTCCCGATGGCTACAGAGCGTCAAACAGAACTTATAAGCTTTTGACTCTTGGCGAAGGCGGAGTTGTTAATGTTTGTGATGACTGGGATCTTAATCCCGGAACCATAACCACTTATATTGATTTCAAAGGATATGCTATTGCTCTTATCTATGCTGAAACCGGAGATGCTCCTGTAAACACCGCAACAGCAACAAATGCTACACTTCCTGCTGGTTCCAGCAGTAATCTTATTGCCATGGCAGCTCCCATTTCCAACTGTCAGTTTGTAGCTGAAAATCACGGCCCTCTTTGCATGGCTACATTTGATGCAGTAAGACCTTTCGGTTATGTTGTTGTTAATACCTATTCACTTTATACCAATGGTTCTGCAAATCTTTCTCCCAAGAATGGTTATGTAGCACTCAATGTTCCTGCCGGTTATTCAAGCTATAAGCTCGTATGTGTAGGCAGAAACGGTGAAGTTCAGATCTATGACGACGTTGATGCTGCAGCCGGAACCGCTACTTTCCTTCTTAACTACACCGGTTATGCTTGCCAGCTCGTAGCTAAATGATAGATATGAATTTTTGTATTAAATAAAATTTTCATGCTGTATCCAAATTTGTGGATACAGCATGATTTTTTAGTTTCTATTTTTCTGACAATATGGTATAGTTAACTATAAATAAACCCAAAAGGTTTAAGAATGTGATTGTGAGGGAAAGTGTATGGATACAAAGATTTTGCTTGATAGTGGTACCAACGAACTTGAAGTCCTTGAGTTTACTCTTGGCGAGTTTTCTTACGGTATTAACGTTGCCAAGATCAAAGAGATCATTTCTTATCAGCCCGTAACACCGGTTCCCAATTCTCATCCCAGCATAGAGGGAATATTTATGCCCCGTGAGACGATGATCACGGCTATCGATCTTAAGAATTGCCTTGGAAGGGGCGTATCTGAGCCCGGTGGTCTTTTCATCATCACAAACTTTAATAACCTTAATATTGCTTTCCATGTAGAAGCTGTGAAGGGAATTCACAGAGTTTCATGGAGAAATATCATTAAGCCCGACTCGACCGTATCCACCGCAGAAGCATCAGTTTCTACCGGTTTCATCAAGAAAGATGAGAAACTCATCATAATCCTTGATTTCGAGAAGATCATTTCCGATATTAATCCCGAAACCGGACTTAAGCTCAGTGAGATTGATGAACTTGGCGAGAGATCCAGAAGTGATGTGCCCATCCTTATTGCAGAGGATTCGGTTCTTCTTAATAAGCTTATCGTTGATTCCCTTACTCAGGCCGGATATACCAAGATCATCCATACTGAGAACGGTCAGAAGGCATATGATGTTATTCATGAGTGTAAAGAAGATGGAACTCTTGCAGATCATGTAAAACTTGTTATCACCGATATTGAAATGCCGGAGATGGATGGTCACAGGCTTACCAAACTCATTAAGGAGGATGACAGAACCAAGAATATCCCTGTTGTTATTTTCTCTTCCCTTGTTAATGATGAGATGAAGAGAAAGGGAGAGCAGCTTGGTGCGGATGCTCAGCTTTCAAAGCCTGAGATCGGCAACCTCGTTAAGATCGTTGATTCTCTTGTTGAGAAGTATCATTTACAGTAAATTTTTTATATGGGCCTTGCCACATGGCAGGGCCCTATTTTTATGTACATTAAAACTTTAGTGTGTTAAAATTAACGATGTATGTTTATATCTTGAATTAAATATCAAATGTTTTTAATGGAGTGATATATGGGATCTTCTGAAGACTATCTTGACAGTCTGTTAAGGTCAATGGGTGTGCCTCCTGAACTGGCATCTCCGACAAAAAAAGAAAGTTCACCGGCTAAGGAACCTGAGGCAAAAGAGCCTGAGGCTGTTTCTGATATACCTAAAGTGGTAATAACGGAGGAACCCGTCGCTGAAGAGCCTGTAATTGAAGAGGCTGTTACGGAAATTCCTGTAGTTGATGAGTCCTTTATCGAAGAGGCTGTTACAGAAACTCCTGTAGTTGAAGAGCCCGTTATTGAAGAGACAGTTACAGAAGCTTCTGTAGTTGAAGAGCCCGTTATTGAAGAAGCTATTGCAGATATTTCTGTAGTTGAAGAAAATGTAATTGAAGAGGCAGTAGCCGAGTCTCCTGCAGTAGAGGAACCTTTAATAGAAGAAACTGTTGAAGAAGCTCCGGTTATAGAAGAGCCTGTTGTTCAGGCGCCCATAAAAGAACATTTTTCACAGATACTTACTCCTGAACCTGTTTCTGAAAGCACATCCGAAGAGAGCGAGGAGTCTGTCCAGTTATCTATTGATGATCTTCTTGCGGGAATTCCCGACATAAGTCCTGAAGAAATAGATAATGAACCTGAAGCAATATCCGAGCCTGAGATAACTCTCGAGCCTGAGCCTATGCCGGAAGCAATATCCGAGCCTGAGATAACTCTTGAGCCCGAGCTCGTCTCGGAAGAACCTGTTCTTGATCATTCGGCTGATATTCCTGATCTTGCTCAGCTGATGAATGAGGAACCCGTTACCGATATTCACATTGATTCCGCTCCTTCGCTTGATATCACCGAGGATACAAGCTCTGTTGAGGCTGACCTCAGCGATCTTATGAGCGGGCTCATGAGCAAGATAGAAGCAGAGGAAGAAGCTGAAGCTGAGGCGGCTCTTGAAACGGAGCCCATGCCCGAAGCGGCAGCTGAGCCGGAGATTACTCTCGAGCCCGAGCCCATGCCTGAAGTGGTAGCCGAGCAGGAGATTACTCTCGAGCCTGAGCCCATGCCCGAAGCGGCAGCCGAGCAGGAGATTACTCTCGAGCCTGAGCCTATGCCGGAAGCGGTAGCCGAGCCTGAGATTGCTCTTGAGCCTGAGCCTATGCCCGAAGTAGCAACAGAGCCTGAGATTACTCTCGAGCCCGAGCCAATGCCTGAACCGGTTTATACCTCCATGGAGGATCTTATGAATGCGGTTTCTGTAGGCGATATGTCTATGGAAGAAGCTGCAGAGTATCTTAAAGAGCACGATCTTAAAGAGGAACCCGCTGCTGAAGAAGCTGCTTCTGCGGAAACTGTTAACGAAGAAATTGCTGAAGCATCAGAGATTCCTGAAGAAAAAACAGAAGATCTTATTGAAGAGGCACCTGTAGAATCAATTTCTGAAACGGCATCTGAAGAGGCTGTGCCTGAAGCATCCGATGCTTCATCTGTTTCTGATGAAAATATGTCAGAAGCTGATATTATGGCAATGCTGGATTCTCTTAATCTTGATGAGATTTCTGGATCAGAAGAAACTCCTTCCGAAGAGCCTGCAGCTGCACCGGAACCTGAGCCCGAACCTGTTCCTAAAGAGACTCCTGTTGAGGGAACCGATCTTACTGAAGATGTTATTAAGATGCTTGATGACATCGAAGGCAAAAATGATAAAGCCGATGTGCCTCCCATTGAAGTTACCACTGATGAAAATGGTGTTGTTCATCTCGACCTCGATGATTCTTTGATGGCAATCCTTAATGAGACTGGTGATGCGTCAGCTGAGGAAGAGAAGGCAACAGAGACCGCTGAGGAAGCTTCAGAAGACACTGCGCAGGAAGAACCTGAATCTGAAGTTCTTGAAGGTACCGATCTGAATCTTGCTGATATTGAAGCTCTTATGAACGAAGCTGTGTCTGAAGAATCAGCTGAAACTGCTGATGCAGAAATCCCTTCTGAAGAATCCGCAATCGATGAAAAGTCAGATGCTGAGCCTGTTTCAGAAGAGGCTGCTCTTGATGATCTGCTTGCCGGAATGATGACTAATATCGATTTAGGTTCAGGAGATGTTCCTGCTTCAGAAGGCGAAGGACTTACCGAGGATGATCTTGATGCACAGTTAGCAGCACTTCTTGATGAGAGCGGAGTGAGTGAAGAACCTGCAAGTGAAGCTATTCCGAAAACAGAGAACGTTTCAACAGAATCTGCAGGATCATCCGATGATTTTGATCTGGATGCGGAACTTGCAGAACTCATGAAAGAAGAAAATGAGTCTGCTGATCTTCCCGGTGAAGATGACATTGAGGCGATGCTCAATAAAGCTAAGTCAGAAGGACTTGCTGACGACGGTGACAGATCTGATATGTCTCTTGATGAGCTTCTTGCTGCGGACAGCGGTGCTGCATCTGATATTGGTGCTCTTCTTGATAAAAACGAAAATAATGAAGCCGTTGATCCCGGAATAGAAGCTTTGCTTAATGGCTCTGATGAGGAGCAGGTTCCTGATGTGCTTGGTGAAGAAACCGAAGAGCCTGCACCTGTTGATAAAAAAGCAGAAAGAAAGCGTTTAAGAGAAGAAAAGAAAGAAGCCAGAAGAAAGGCTAAGGAAGAAAAAGCCCGTCTTCGTAAAGAAGCTAAAGAAGCAAAGAAAGCAGGAAAGAAGTCTTCATCCGGTGTCGGTGAGGAAAACGAACTTGCCAGCGAGAATTCCGTAAATGCTGACATGTCTGATGTTGATGCACTCCTTGCAGGCGCAGAGTCTGCTGCCGCTGCTGCACGTGAAGCTTCCCTTTCTTCAGATGCTGTTCCCATTCCCAAAGAAGCGAGAGCCGATGAAGAGTCTGTCGCAGATGCACCTGAAGAGTCTCCTGTTGTTGATGAAGCAGATTCTCTTCTTGCTGAGATCATGGGCAATTCCTTCGAAGAGGAAGATGCAGGCGGAGTTGAAGATCTTCTTAATGACAACTTAGATGCAGCACCTGCCGAGCCTTCAGATGCCGGTATAACCGGAATATCCGAAGATGAACTCGGTGATCTCATTGATAAAAATATAGAAGAGAAGCCGAAAAAGAAGGGACTTTTTGCTCGTATCATCGAAGCTCTTACCGAGTCCGATGAAGATGAAGAAAGCTCAGAAGCGTCCGAAATAAAACTTTCAGACGAAAATGCCGAAGTGCTTGAACAGCTTGATGCTGAAGGTGAAGGTGACGGCGGAAAGAAGAAAAAGAAGAAAAAAGATAAAAAGAAAAAGGGCAAGGGCGGAGATGAGCCCAATGCCGAGGATATGGAGGGCGTTGGCGAAGAAGTAGATAAGGACGCCAAGAAAGCCAAGAAGAAAAAGGAAAAGAAACCTAAGCCTGAAAAAGCAGAAGAAAAGCCTTCAAAGAAGCTTAACAAAAAGAAGGTTATTTCTGTGTTTGCTCTTTGTCTGACTATTCTTGTTGCTGTTCTGATTGTTTCTAATCTTATGGGTTCATATACCATTAAGAGAGAAGCAAGACAGGCTTATTCTGAAGGTGATTATCAGACTGCATACCAGGATCTGTTCGGACAGGATCTTAATGAATCCGATGAGATCATTTTCAAGAAATCTGAATGTATCCTCAGGATAAGACTCTGGTACAGAGAATATGAACTTCTCAGAGATGAGTCCGATGTTAAGGCACTGGATTCCCTTATCCAGACTGTAAGCAGATATCCCGGTCTTTATGCATCTGCTGTTAAATGGCAGTGTCTTGATGATGTTGAGCCTTTGTATCTTCAGATGGTAGATGCACTCTGGAATGAATATGGTCTGACTGAGGAAGAAGCTATCGAGATAGCAATGATCAAGAAAGACGTTGATTATACCAGAGCTGTATATGAAGTTATAAACAGAAGAAACGGAACAGTTCCCGAAGAGGCTGCTCCCGAGGAAGAAGAGATTCTGACTCCTCCGGAGCCTCTTACGGATCCTATTCCCGGTGAGGAAGATCCGGGTCAGGATATTATTTTTATTAATCCTTGAGGAACATTAATGATCGCAGTTATTGATTACGATGCAGGAAATGTAAAAAGTGTTGAAAAAGCACTTGAAAAATTAGGTGAAGAACAGATCCTTACATCCGATCCCGATGTAATTCTCAATGCCGATGCCGCAATTTTACCGGGTGTTGGCAACTTTGGCGATTGCATGGAAAAACTTCGCTCCAAGTCTTTGGAATCCACCATTAAAAGATTTGTCGAATCCGGCAAACCTTTCCTTGGCATATGTGTCGGACTTCAGCTTCTTTTTGAATCCAGTGAAGAATCTCCCGGAGTTACAGGACTTGGGATTCTTAAAGGTCATGTTAAGAAGTTTCCGGCAACCGATGAACTTAAAGTTCCCCAGATCGGATGGAATGATGTTTTTGACTGCAGGGGAAAACTTTTTAAAGGAATCGGAGAGCATACATTCTTTTATTTTGTTCATTCATATTATCTTGAAAGTACTGATCCCGGTATAGTCACAACTCATACAGAGTATGGTCTCACTTATGATTCATCGGTGGAATCAGGAAATGTTTATGCCACTCAGTTTCATCCCGAGAAAAGTTCCGATGCGGGACTTCTTGTTCTGAAAAATTTCATTGATATCGTAAAGGAGGGAATAGATGTTAACTAAACGTATCATTCCCTGCCTTGATGTGAAGGATGGAAGAGTTGTAAAGGGTATAAATTTTCTGAACTTAAGAGATGCCGGTGATCCTGCGGAAACAGCTGCTGCATATGATGCTCAGGGTGCCGATGAGGTTGTTTTTCTTGATATCACAGCTTCTGCAGATGCCAGAGATACCCAGCTTTCCTGGGTGAGAGAGGTTGCATCCACTCTTTTTATTCCTTTTACCGTGGGTGGTGGAATCAGAACCACAGATGATTTTAAATCAATCCTCCGTGAGGGTGCCGATAAGATAGCTGTTAATTCTGCAGCTTTGATGAATCCGGAACTTATATCAGATGCAGCCATGAAGTTCGGATCACAGTGCGTTGTTGTTGCCATGGATGCTAAAAGGATCGAAGGCACCGACAGATGGACGGTATATAAAAACGGCGGCAGAGTTGATATGAACATCGATGCCGTTGAATGGGCAGTGAAAGCCGAAAGACTTGGAGCCGGTGAGATTCTGCTTACATCCATGGATGCCGACGGAACCAAGGCCGGATATGATCTTGAACTTACTAAAGCTATTGCTTCCAGCGTAAAAATTCCCGTTATAGCTTCCGGAGGTGCCGGCAGCTGCAAGGATTTTTATGATGCCATTGAAGTTGGTGCTTCTGCCGTACTTGCCGCATCATTATTCCATTACAAAGAACTTACTATACGTGAAGTTAAAGAATACCTTAAGGAACGCTCTGTGAGCGTAAGACTTTGATATGTCTGCTATTGATAATGACTGGCTTCCGGTATTATCCGGAGAATTTTCCAAGGATTATTACAAGAAGCTTTACTCATTTGTTGTAAAAGAATATGATACCCAGACTGTATATCCGGCAAAGGATGATATACTCAGGGCGTTTAACCTTACTCCTTTATCGAAGGTTAAGGTTGTTATCCTAGGTCAGGATCCTTATCATGAACCGGGTCAGGCTCATGGTCTTTCTTTTTCCGTTAAAAAAGGAATTCCCAAACCTCCCTCACTTGAGAACATCTACAAAGAATTAAATACAGATCTGGGGTGTGATATTCCAAACAGCGGAGATCTTACTTACTGGGCTGATCAGGGCGTTCTTCTTTTGAACACGCTTCTTACAGTGCGAGCTCATCAGGCTTTTTCACATAAAGGAATGGGATGGGAAGAGTTTACTGATGCCGCTATCAAAGCAGTTGCAGCCCAGGACAGACCAATAGTTTATATTCTATGGGGCTCTGCAGCAAGGGCAAAGAAAGCATTTATACGTAATCCCAAGCACCTTGTGATCGAGTCCGCACATCCCAGTCCATTGTCTGCATACAGAGGATTTTTCGGAAGCAGGCCCTTTTCAAAATGTAATGATTATCTTAAAGCTAACGGGTTAGAGCCCATTGACTGGCAGATAAAAGATTAAGGAGTAATTATGAAAAAAGCATTCGTAACAAAAGAAAAAGCAGAAGAGATCGCAAAAGTAATTCCTACACCCTTTCATATCTATGACGAAAAGGGGATCAGGGATAATGCGGAAGCAGTTAAGAAGGCGTTTGCATGGAATCCCGGATTCAGAGAGTATTTTGCCGTTAAGGCTAATCCCAATCCCATAATTCTTGGGATTTTAAAAGAATACGACTGCGGTACCGACTGCTCATCCCTTACCGAGCTTCAGATCAGTCATGCCCTTGATTTTGATGGTGCACATACAATGTTTTCTTCAAACGATACTCCTTTTGAAGAATATGAGTATGCAAATAAGATTGGTGCCATCATTAATCTTGATGACATCACTCACATAGATTTCTGTGAAAAAGCATGCGGTGGAAAACTCCCGGAGACCATGAGCTGCAGATTCAATCCCGGTGGTGTATTTACTCTTTCTAACGGGATCATGGACAACCCCGGCGATGCTAAATACGGCATGACCAGAGAACAGATCGCTGAAGCTTACAAGATCATGATGAGCAAAGGGGTTAAGCATTTCGGAATTCATGCTTTCCTTGCAAGTAACACTGTAACAAATGAGTATTACGGAAAACTTGCAGGTCAGCTTTTTGAACTTGCTGTTGAACTGAAAAAAGAAACCGGTGCCGATATCAAGTTTATTAACTTAAGCGGCGGTGTAGGTATCGCATATAAGCCCGAACAGACTCCAAATGATATTGCTGTTATCGGTGAGAATGTGCACAAGGTATATGATGAGATCCTTGTTCCCGCGGGAATGGGAGATATTTCCATCTACACCGAAATGGGAAGATTTATGATGGCTCCTTATGGTGGTGTTGTGACCAGAGCCATTCATGAGAAGCATATCTACAAGGAGTACATCGGTGTTGACGCATGTGCGGCTAACCTTATGAGACCCGCTATTTACGGTGCATATCATCACATAACCGTTCTCGGAAAAGAGAATGCTCCCTGTGATCATAAGTATGATGTTACCGGTTCTCTTTGTGAAAACTGTGATAAGTTTGCGGTAGACAGAGATCTTCCCGAGATTGAAATGGGGGACCTTCTCTTTATTCACGATTCCGGAGCACACGGTTATTCCATGGGTTATAACTATAACGGAAGACTCAGAAGTGCAGAGGTTCTTCTCCGGGCTGACGGTTCCTTTAGAAAGATCAGACGTGCCGAAACCCCCATGGATTATTATGCTACCTTTGATGAGCTCGATGTTTACAAAAAGCTTGAGGCTGAGAATAAATGAGATATCCGAAGTTTCTGGAAAAAGGTGAAACAATAGGTTTTCCCGCTCCATCCTTCGGATGCAATACAGAGCCGTATTCATCAAGATTTGACGAGGCACTTAAATATTTTGAGAGTATGGGCTTCAAGCTTCTTCCCGGTCCGAATTCCAGAGCGGGATCAGGAGTTGGGATAAGCAATACTCCGGATAATTGTGCTAAAGAACTGAATGATATGTTCTTGGATCCTGCGATTAATGCTCTTATTACCTGCGGAGGCGGGGAGCTGATGTGTGAGATCCTTGAATACGCGGCTCTTAAATGGTTCAAAAAGTCGGATCCCAAATGGATCATGGGCTATTCGGATATTACGAATATCGAATTTCCCCTTCTTACGCTCTGTGATACGGCTTCTATTTACGGGCCCTGTGCTCCTGCTTACGGTCTCAGGCCCTTTCATGATTCCGTGGGATATGCATTAGATATCCTGTGCGGTAAAAGGGATATTGTTCACTCTTTTGATATGCATGAGAAGTACCCCTTTGATCAGGATCTCTCATCTGAAGAGGCTGAACCTGATCCTCTTAAGCCCTGGGATCTTACAGAAAAGTCCCTGAAATCAGTATATGACGGAAATAAGCTTTATGCTCCCGGAGAATTTAACGGAAAAGCAGAGTTTAGCGGCAGACTTATCGGTGGATGCATGGACTGCATTGAAGAGCTGCTTGGCACTCCCTATGAGGATGTTAAGGGATTTCTGGAAAGATATGCTTCTGACGGAGTTATCTGGTGCCTTGAAGCCTGTGATCTTAATGTTTTTTCCATAAGACGTGCCATGTGGCATTTTGAACAGGCAGGATGGTTCAAAAAGGGTATTGTAAAGGGATTCTTGTTTGGAAGAGCTCTTAACGGTAAGGAGATGATGGGGCTGGATCATATAGGAGCGGTATTGCCTTATATCGAAAAATTGGGTGTTCCCGCGGTGATCGACTGTGATCTTGGACATGTGGCTCCTTCAATGCCTTTGGTTCTTGGAAGTATCGGGCATATAAAGGTCAGCGGCAACGATTTGGAACTTAAAATGGAATTTGCGTAAAACTATATGTTGTGATATATTAGTCGTTGCGTGTCGGTGTGTCGGAATTGGTAGACGAAGCAGACTCAAAATCTGCCGTGGGCAACTGCGTGTGGGTTCGAGTCCCACCACCGGCAGTACAAGAAAAAGGAGCAGATGATTTCTGCTCCTTTTTCTTGTACCACGGCACATATCCCGAACCCAAGGGTTCGTATCTCGGGGCACTGGGGAGTGCCCCTCGGTCGGCGCAATTCTAACGTCCACTGGACGTTATGCGCCCCACCACCGGCAGGTTAGATTTAGCAAAAATTGGTACATCCCAGGGGATTTTTGTCTATAATTTTGAGCGTTTTTGTAGTAGAATAATCGTGTATGCGAATGCGCGGAGGGAGTACTTTTGAACTGTAAAGAATTTGAAAGTTACATACCTGCCTTCATCGACAAGAAACTTGATTTTAAGACGATGGAGGATTTTCGCGAACATTATGAAAATTGCAGTGAATGCCGCGAAGAATTAAGTATTCAGTTCCTGGTTTCCGTCGGTATCCAGCATCTGGATAACGATGACGATAATTTTGACTTAAGTTCGGAACTGAAAAAGCGGCTTATAAGCAATGAGAAGAAGCTTGAAAGACACAGGATCTATAAGCAGTCCCAGAGGTATCTGATAACCTTCGGCTGCATATTGCTTGGCCTGCTTCTGATCTGGCATCTTGGATGAGGTTTTAATCTTGAGCGAAAAGCTTGTTTTAATAGACGGACACAGCATAATAAACCGTGCATTCTACGGCGTGCCGGATCTTACCAATGCATCCGGAGTACATACCGGTGCGGTTTACGGTTTCCTTGGTATTTTTTTCAAGCTTCTTGAAGAAGAAAAGCCGGACTATGTTGTTGTTGCTTTTGACGAGCATGCACCCACTTTCCGTCATAAGATTTTTGCGGAATATAAGGGCACAAGAAAACCCATGCCTGAGGAACTTAAATCCCAGGTGCCGCTTTTGAGAGACCTTCTTAAAGCTATGGGTGTTGAGACTGTATCAATACCGGGACTTGAAGCGGATGACATTATGGGTACCCTTGCCAAGAAATCACAGGCTGCGGGAATGAAAGTAAGTCTTGTTTCGGGCGACAGGGATCTGCTTCAGATTGCGGATGAAAATATTCTTATCCGCATCCCTAAAACTGCAAAGGGCAAGACCACCATTGAAGATTACACCCCGGCCAGAGTTGAAGAGGAGTTTGGAGTTGATCCAATAAGATTTATCCAGCTCAAAGCACTTATGGGTGATACGTCCGATAATATTCCCGGTGTTCCTAAGGTTGGTCCCAAGACCGCTGCTGATCTCATGAGAGATTACGGATCGATTGACGGTATATACGAACACCTTGAGGAGATCAAGGGAAATGCCATCAGGGAGTCTTTAAGGGAAAACAGAGCATCAGCTGATCTCAGCCTTGTGCTTGCAACCATTAAGATCGATGCGGATGTTGAACTTGATAAAGAGAAAGCAAAAGCGGGAGATTTTTTTACTGCTAAAGCTTATGAGATCATCAAAGAACTTGGTCTTAAATCATTCTATGAAAAATTCGATGCGGCAGCCAAGTCGTCTGTAACCACATCCGAGAAAAACATAAACAGACCTGAGACGGTGGAGCTTGAAGGTATTCTTGATCTTGCTAAGGTGATTTTTGATGCAGATCAGGAAAAGGTCGGACTTCAGTTTGTTATTGATGAGGGCAGTGCAATTTCAGGAGCTTTCTGTACCGCTGATAAAATCTATTATTATGCGGGACCGGATATTGAATCTGAAAGCTTAAGAAGTGCCATAGGTGTACTTGCTTCGAAAAATACGATCATATGCTTTACTGATATCAAGAGTCAGTACGGCGTAACCGGATACATTGATCCTGTTAAGATATTTGATGCCGGACTTGGCAATTACGTTCTTGATCCCTTGTCCGCAGATCATGACATGGAAAACATCGCCAACGCTTACCTTGGCTTTACACCTCTTTCCGTGAAGGAGAGGTTCGGTAAGATGAGCTTCAAGGAAAGTTTTTTTACGGCACCTGATCTGTTAAAAGAATATACCTGTGACGGAGCATTTATTTCATTTGCTGCGGAAGGCCCCATCAGAGATCAGCTCAGGGCTACGGGACAGGAATTTGTTTACGATAAAATAGAAATTCCCCTTTCCTATGTACTCTACGATATGGAGAACTTAGGAATACTGGTTAAAGCAAGGGAACTTGAGGAGTATTCCGCAAGGCTTTCTACCAGGATCGATGAACTTGAAAAGAAAATTCATGAAGAATCCGGAGAGCCTGATTTCAACATCAATTCTCCCAAACAACTTGGAGTGATCCTCTTTGAGAAAATGGGAATTCCCGGAGGAAAGAAGACCAAGACGGGATATTCCACTTCAGCTGATGTTCTTGAAAAACTTGCACCGGATGTCCCTTTTGTTAGTGATATCCTTGAGTACAGAGGCTTGACCAAACTCAGATCCACATATGCCGAAGGCTTAAAAGGTTTTATCGGAACCGATGGAAGGATCAGATGTCACTTTAATCAAATGGTTACCGCAACCGGAAGGATTTCATCATCGGATCCGAACCTTCAAAACATTCCTGTAAGGACAGAACTGGGAAAGGAACTCAGGAAAGTATTTGTTCCGGAAGAGGGAAGTATTTTTACGGATGCGGATTATTCGCAGATAGAGCTAAGAGTACTTGCATCCCTTTCCGGTGATGAATCACTGATTGAAAGCTACAGATCAGGCGAGGATATACACAGGATCACGGCTTCCAAGGTTTTCGGAGTTCCTCTTGATGAAGTTACAGATACACTAAGGCGTAATGCCAAAGCCGTTAACTTTGGAATCGTCTACGGAATATCTTCCTTCGGACTGGGAGAGAATATCGGTATCAGCAGAAAAGAAGCCGGTGAATATATCAAGAAGTATTTTGAGACATTCCCGGGGTTGAAAAAATATCTTGATGAACTGGTTGAATCGGCCAAAGCCAAAGGATATTCCGAAACATATTTTGGCAGAAGAAGGCCTATACCGGAATTGAAAAATGCCAATTTCATGACAAGAGCTTTCGGAGAGAGAGTTGCCATGAATGCCCCCATACAGGGTACTGCGGCGGATATTATAAAACTTGCTATGATCTCTGTATGGAGTGAGCTGAAAAATCAGGGATTAAAATCTCGTCTTATTTTGCAGGTACACGACGAGCTTTTGATAGAAGGACCGGAATCAGAGGATTCCAAAGTAAATGCTATATTAACCGAATGTATGGAGAAAGCAGCTGACTTAGCCGTAAAACTTGAGATCTCAATTGATAAAGGCAAGAGCTGGTACGAGGCACACTGATGAAGATAATCGGAATAACAGGCGGAATAGGCGGAGGAAAGACCAGTATCCTTAATTTTATTTCATCTCACTACATAGCTGAGATCTATTATGCTGATGAAATTGCTAGGGAGCTGGAACAGCCCGGTACTATTGTCTATGACAGACTTGTTGATATTTTCGGGAAAGATATTCTCAGCAAAGATGCGGATAAGAGCATTGACAGAAGCAAGTTTGCAGCTGTTTTGTATTCTGATCCCGTAAACCTCGAAAAAGCAAACATGATAATTCATCCTGCCGTTAATGATTATCTTAATTCCAAGATGAGAGAAGCTGTCAAGCTTCATGAGACGGAGCTGTTTTTCGTTGAGGCTGCTCTTCTTATTGAGAATGATTACAAGGAAACCGTTGATGAAATGTGGTACATCTATGCTGATGATGAGACCAGGATAAAGCGCCTCATGGAAAGCCGCGGATATACCAGAAAGAAGGCTTTGGCCATAATGGAAAATCAGCTTACCGATAAGGATTTCAGAGACAATGCCGATGTGATCATTGATAACAGCAAGGGCCTTGATGAAGCCTGTGCTCAGGTTAAAGCCCGTCTGGAGGGATTCACATGGGTGGAGTAAAGAGTCAGGGACAACTTGTCTTCGGACTTGATATAGGAACCAGAAGTATCGTAGGAACTGTCGGATATAAGGATGAGAGCGGATTTCATGTTCTTGCCCAGGAGATCAAGGAGCATGAATCTCGTGCCATGCTTGACGGACAGATCCATGATATAGGTAAAGTCGGTAATACTATATCTTTAGTTAAAAAGCGTCTTGAAGAAAGACTTGGCAAAGAACTCGGTGAAGTCTGCATAGCGGCTGCTGGTCGTGTTCTTCGTACCGTTACTGTTAATGTTGTTGAGGAGTTTGAAGCCGAGAGAGAAGTAACGGAAGAGGATGTTTATAACCTTTCCATGTCCGGTATCGAACAGGCTTACAATGAATTTCAGAGTAAGAATGATACCGACATGAAGTTTTACTGTGTGGGATATACTCCCATGCGTTATTACTTAAACGGATATCAGATCGGAAATCTTGAAGGACATAAAGCCAAAAAGATCTCCGAAGATCTTATTGCAACATTTCTTCCCGATGATGTTGTCGATGGCCTTTATAAGGCTGTTGAGCATGCGGGACTGCATGTTGCAAATCTCACACTGGAGCCTATTGCGGCTATCCAGGTTGCAATTCCCGATAAATTCAGACTTCTGAATCTTGCACTTGTTGACGTAGGCGCAGGAACCTCCGATATTTCCATCACCAGTGACGGAAGTATTGTTGCTTACGGCATGATTCCCGTTGCCGGTGATTCTCTTACCGACGTCATTGTTCAGAAGTGTCTTGTTGATTTTGATATGGCTGAACATATCAAAAGAAGTCTCAGAGAAGGCGGTAAGGAGATTGAATTTACCGACATCATGGGTCTTCCCCAGAAGGTCAGTGCGGAGGAGATACAAAGTGCTCTTGACCCTTATGTTGAAGACATGACTTCTAAAGTAGCAGACGAGATCAAGAAATTAAACGGTGATAAATCTGTCAGCGCTGTATTTGTCGTAGGTGGTGGCGGAATGGTCCCCGGTTATACAGAGAAACTTTCGCAGAAGCTGGGACTTATCAAGGAAAGAGTTGCCATCAGAGGTGAGGATGTAATGAAGGAGATCATCTTTGAAGATGAGACCGCACATCGCGATTCCCTCATGGTTACTCCCATTGGTATCTGCCTGAGTTTTTATGAGCAGAGCAATAATTTTATTTTTGTAACTTTTAACGGAGAAAGACTTAAGCTTTATGATAACGGCCATCTGACTGTATCCGATGCCGCTCTTCAGGTTGCATACCCCAATGAGGATCTGTTCCCCAAGAGAGGCAAGGCCATTACCTTTATCATCGGAGGAAAGTCCAGAATTGTCCGCGGAACGGAGGGAGAGTCTTCACAGATACTTATTAATGACGAACCGGCTGATCTTTATACTCAGATCAGAAGCGGCGATGTTATTGAAGTAAAGGCATCAACTCCCGGTAAGGATGCAGCATTTACTCTCGGCGAACTTACTGAACTTAAGACTCCCATACGTATCAATGTTAATGGTAAGATCTTTGAATTCCCCAGAAAAGCTGTTGTTAACGGGGAAGTAAAGGATACTTTTTATCGGATCTGTGACGGTGACGACATTAAGGTCAATAATTTCTATACCGTTGAGCAGATCGCTGAGTTCCTTGAAACTTCCATTGCCGGAAACATACTTGTAAATCAGACACCAGCCGTTGTTTCCACCAAGGTTTATGAAGATTTCACTCTTGATTTCGATTTTGGTGACGGCGCTCCCAAGGCTGCTTCAAAAGCTGAATCCGAAAAGAATAACGATTCCGAAGATAAGTCTTCTGATGAAAATCAGGACATAAATTCAGACTCTTTCGCAAATCTTCCCAATGATGACGGAACCGCTGCAGAGATGAAAGAAAAGCAGAACAGGGAGAAAGCTGATTCCGAAAAAAAGACGGATGATTCGGAAAAGAAAGAAGATAAGCCCAAGGTTCCCACAGGCGGAATGATGACACTTAATGTTACCGCCAATGGCAAGAACTTCAGACTTACCGGCAAGGACGATTATGTCTTTGTTGATATATTCGATAAACTGAATTTTGATCTTTCCCAAAGTAACGGACGTAAGATCATTACTCTTTTAAACGGCAAGACCGCCCAGTATCTCGAACCACTTAAGGAAGGCGATGTGATAGAGGTCAGATGGGAGGACAAGCAATGAGGATGTGTCCTCTCTACAGCGGATCCAGCGGCAACAGCATCTACGTCGGAACCGAAAATACACATCTACTCGTTGATGTAGGAAAGCCCGGCAAATATATGGATTCCGCTTTAAACGGATTAGATCTGTCCGGTAATGATATTGACGGAATACTTATCACGCATGAGCATTCGGATCATATCCAGGGACTCGGAGTTTTTTCCAGGAAATACCATGTTCCCATTTATGCTACCGAGGCAACCATTGAAAAGATAAAGACATTTACTTCTCTGGGCAAGATCGATCCTGAACTTTATCATTGTATAAGTGCAGATGAAGAATTTTCTTTGGGAGATATTAGTGTTAATCCCATGCACATTTCCCATGATGCCGCAGATCCTGTGGCATACAGGTTCAGATCGGGAACAAAAAAAGTCGCAGTATGTACAGATCTCGGATGCTATACGGACTATACCGTAGATTGCCTGCAGGGACTTGATGCATTGCTTCTTGAAGCCAATCATGATGTAAAACTTCTTGAAGCAAACAAGATTTATCCTTATCCTCTGAAGAGGAGAATCCTGGGAGAGTTTGGACATTTGTCCAATGAGGCCTCCGGTAAACTTCTGTCCTGTGTGCTTCATGACAACATAAAGAAGATTTTTCTCGGACATCTCTCACAGGAAAACAATTATCCGGATCTTGCATTTGAAGCAGTGCGCTGTGAGATAAGTCTTGCGGATAATCCCTACAAGCCTTCGGATTTTGATATAATCGTCGCTAAAAGAGATGTGCCCAGCGAGTGCATCGAAGTATAAAATATGCCGTTACCCGGCACAAAGGAGACCTTATGGAAAAAGTTATCATCACTGTAGTCGGAAAAGACACCGTAGGTATCATTGCTAAGACCTGTACCTATCTGTCCAATGAAAATGTAAACATTCTCGATATATCCCAGACCATTGTTTCCGGATATTTCAATATGATGATGATCGTTGATATCGCAGGACTCAAAGATCCTTTTGAAACTCTTGTTTCAGGCCTTGATGATCTCGGAAAAGAGATCGGAGTTTCCATCAAGTGCCAGAAGGAAGAGATCTTTGACATGATGCATAGAATTTGAGGTAAATGAAATGATCAACCGCGTAGAAGTTTCCGAAACAAATGACATGATCGAGAAGGAAAATCTCGATGTCCGTACCATAACAATGGGCATCAGCCTTCTTGACTGCATTGATTCGGATATAGATAAGACATGTGACAAGGTATATGACAAGATCACCAAGAGCGCAAAGGACCTTGTTAAGACCGGAGAGGAGATTTCCGGAGAATACGGCATTCCCATCGTTAACAAGAGAATATCCATTACTCCCGCATCCCTGATATGTGCTTCAAGTGCAAAGAGTACCGATGATTTTGTAAAGTTTGCAAAGACCCTTGATAAAGCTGCAAAGGAAGTCGGTGTTAATTTCCTCGGTGGTTATTCCGCACTTGTAAGTAAAGGCATGACTCCCGCTGAGGAACTGCTTATCAGATCGATCCCCGAAGCTCTTGCTACAACTGATTTTATCTGTTCTTCCGTAAATCTGGGTTCCACCAGAACGGGTATCAACATGAATGCAGTAAGACTTATGGGTGAGATGATCCATAAGACTGCAGAACTTACCGCTGATAAAGATTCATTGGGATGTGCAAAGCTTGTTGTATTCTGCAATGCTCCAGATGACAATCCTTTCATGGCAGGTGCTTTTCATGGAGTAACCGAAGCAGATCGTATAATCAATGTCGGTGTCAGCGGTCCCGGTGTTGTAAAGTATGCTCTTGAGAAAGTAAGAGGAGAGTCTTTTGAGGTTCTCTGTGAGACTATCAAGAAAACAGCATTTAAGGTTACCCGTGTGGGACAGCTTGTTGCAAAGCGTGCTTCTGAAAAACTCGGAGTGCCTTTCGGAATAGTTGATCTTTCGCTTGCACCTACCCCCGCTATCGGAGATTCCGTTGCTGATATACTCTGTGAGATCGGACTTGAAAAAGCAGGCGCTCCCGGTACCACCGCAGCTCTTGCGCTTCTTAATGACCAGGTTAAGAAGGGCGGTGTTATGGCTTCTTCTTATGTTGGTGGATTGAGCGGCGCATTTATTCCCGTATCCGAGGACCAGGGTATGATCGATGCCGCAAGCTGCGGAGCCCTTACTCTTGAAAAGCTTGAAGCCATGACCTGCGTATGTTCCGTAGGTCTTGATATGATCGCTGTTCCCGGCAGTACCACGCCTGCTACCATTTCAGGAATCATTGCCGATGAGATGGCTATCGGTATGGTTAATGCCAAGACTACTGCCGTAAGACTTATTCCTGTCATTGGAAAAGAGGTAGGAGATAAGGTGGAGTTCGGCGGACTTCTGGGATGGGCTCCCGTAATGCCGGTAAATAATTACTCCTGTGAAGCATTCATTTCACGTGAGGGACGTATCCCCGCACCCATCCACTCATTCAAAAACTGAGTGTGAGTCAGGGGGACGGTTCTACTGACTCATTGAAAAATCAAAAAAACATAAAACAGCGGAGACGAAATTGATCGTCTCCGCTGTTTTTTTTGACTAAATGAGTCAGTAGAACCGTCCCCCTGACTCACCGTCCCCGTGTTCCACTTAGAGAACTATAAGTGGTCTGCTCATATCAGGCTTGCATGACTGCCCGGATTTCAAGGTCTGGATTGCAAAATACAGATCCTCGATACGGCTTTCCATCTGAAGTCTCTTCATGGGTTCGGAATAAAGATTCTTAACCGCATCGTTATATCCGGTAATGATGGGAACGGAAGCTGAAGCCTTCATTTCGGAAACCAGATCTTCAGAAGATTTCTTAAATCCTAGTATCCTGATGAAAGGGCATGGACCTGTATAATCCTGGGAATACATATCTGTTTCCGTTATGCCTAAAAGGATATGGAAGAGGGATCTGCTTATTCTGGTATATGTTTTGTCTTTTGTTTTCAACAGATCGCAGAATTCCGAAATGCTTGTAAACTTATCCAGATTATTGATTATCCTGTCGGACAGATCATCCGAAACATCAAGATATTTGGTAAATCCCTGTTCCCGCTCTGAGAGAAGTTTATAGATAAGCATCTGTGAAAAATCATTTTCGTGAACGATCATCTTATCTTTGATTGCTTTTTCAAGAATTTCAAAGGATTCTTCAGTCATATAAGATTTCAGCATTTCAACATCCGAACCATAATAAACAGCCTCCCTTATGGCTTTGGAAGAAATACCTGTCTGTCCGGGAGAGTAGGGATCGTTATATCCGGCACCCACTCTTTTTATAGTAATGGGTTTGATCTTGGACTTTGCAATATTAAGCTGCTTGAGATATTCGATAGCCAGAATATTATTTGGTGTATTCAAAAGCTCTGTTTTATCAGCCATCTCGGGATAGCTTTCAACCAATGCTTTAGCTCTTGCATTTGGAAATGAGACCCCGTTCTTTAAATACTTCTGAAGTGAGGATTTGAATTTTACGGGTTCATCCGCAAGGATCCTGGCGATCTTTTTAAGATCATCAAGTGTTCCTTCCTCTGATCCGAAAGAGAGGTAATTGACCACTCCGGAGTTAATGAGGAGAGAAACCGCTCCCTTGGCAAAAAATTCTGCAGATGAAAGTGAATACATGGGCGGGATCTGGAGAACCAGATCCGCACCTGACATAAGAGCAGCTTTGGCCCTTGAATATTTATCAATGAGAGCGGGCGCTCCACGCTGAACAAAGTTGCCGCTCATTGCAACTATGACACGGTCCGCTCCGGTCTCTTTTTTCGTTTGTTCGATGTGATACTGATGTCCTGTATGTAAAGGATTGTATTCTGCGATAATGCCGACTGTTTTCATTTTTTCCCCTAAAAGAAATCATAACCACTCAAAGAAGAGTGGCAAAATTTGTATTGAAGTTTGCTAAAAATTTAACGAAAATTACACGGATTGTATGTAAATTTGAACAATATTTTGAATATGATTTCTTGTTTGTAAGATTTTTATACAGTATAATATAAAAGTCGTCGAAACGTAAAGCATTTACAGTAATGTAAGCCCTTTCAGACTATCAATTTTTTAAGGAGTTATTATGGCATATATTGATCAGATAAAAGAGAGAGCAAAGATTGACAGAAAGACCATTGTTCTCCCGGAAAGCAATGATAAGAGAACCCTTCTTGCTGCAGCAGAGATCATCAAAGAAGGAATTGCCAACATAATCATGGTCGGTAATGAAGAGAAGATCCGCGACGGTGCGGGATGGCTGGAGGTTGATCTTGATGAAGTTTCCGTCATCGATCCCGAAACCACTGACAAGATGGATGAGTATGTAAATCTTCTTTACGAGACCCGTAAAGCTAAGGGCATGACTCTGGAGAAGGCAAGTGAGATCCTTCATAAGGATTATCTTACCTTCGGTATCATGATGGTAAAGAACAATGATGCTGACGGCATGGTTGCAGGTGCTTGTCATTCTACAGCAGATACTTTAAGGCCTGCACTTCAGATCCTCAAGACTGCTCCCGGAGTTAAGCTTGTTTCTGCTTTCTTCATCGTTGATACCGTATTTAAGGATATGGGAGACAACGGCGCATTTATTTTTGCAGACTGTGGTCTCAATCAGGATCCCACTGCTGAGGAACTTGCTTACATCGCGGAATCTTCTTCAAGAAGCTTCAAGTCCCTTATAGGTCCCAAGCCCGTTATTGCTATGCTTTCACATTCATCCAAGGGTTCTGCCAAGCATCCCCTTGTTGATAAAGTTGTAGAAGCAACCGAGATCGCTAAGGAGAAATTCCCTCATCTTGTTATAGATGGTGAGCTTCAGACTGATGCTGCTCTTGTCCCTTCTGTTGCTAAAAACAAAGCTCCCGGATCACCTGTAGGAGGTAAGGCAAATGTACTTATTTTCCCTAATCTTGATGCAGGTAACATCGGCTACAAACTTGTACAGCGTCTCGGCGGAGCTGAGGCTTACGGCCCCATGCTTCAGGGAATTGCAAAACCCGTTAACGATCTTTCCAGAGGATGCAGCTGGGAGGATATCGTAGGTGTTGTTGCTTTGACAGCTGTTCAGGCTCAGATTTCTCAGTAATAATGGAGTAAAGAAAATGAAAATTCTTGTAATCAACTGTGGTTCATCATCACTCAAATATCAGCTCATCGATTCTGAAACTGAAGAATGGCTTGCAAAGGGACTTTGCGAAAGAATAGGAATCGACGGACGAATCAGCTATACACCCGCAGGCGGGGATAAGGAGACAGAAGAGTCCCCCATGCCTGATCATACCAATGCCATCAAGCTTGTGCTTGAAAAACTTACCAATCCCAAGACCGGTGTTTTAAAGAGCCTTGATGAGATCGGTGCTGTAGGTCACAGGATTGTTCACGGCGGAGAGAAGTTTGCTTCTTCCGTTATCATAAATGACGAAGTTATTAAAGCTATTGAAGAGTGCAATGACCTTGCTCCTCTTCACAATCCCGCAAACCTTATCGGTATCGATGCCTGCAGAAAGCTTATGCCTTCGACACCTATGGTTGCCGTTTTTGATACCGCATTCCATCAGACCATGCCTCCCAAGGCATATCTCTACGGACTTCCTCATTCATATTATGAAAAATATAAGATCCGCCGTTACGGATTCCACGGAACCTCCCATTCTTACGTTTCTCACAAGTGTGCAGAAC
>JAEEGL012951335.1_pt1 | contig 22996 bp, 21 predicted proteins | sample 9134231 | NCBI WGS metagenome assembly JAEEGL01 (sample SAMN16246548, study PRJNA631951) | gut metagenome | biome: gut microbiome; feature: rumen; material: fiber-attached | host: Bos | place: Iran: Karaj | collected 2018-10
GACATTATCGACAAGGACCAGTCCTACCGCCACACCTGCGATGTGAGTGCGTTTGAAGATTCGTTGAACGAAGAAGTTATAAAAGACATATACAGGGTGTATGCGGATTATAAAACCATCAATAGCAGCACCGCCGGATGGAGTTTTACCCATTGCCTAGGGACCCCTTGCTGTCATCATGTCGGCCGGCTCAATCATGCTGTACTGGATATATTAAAAAAGGAATATCGCAAAGGTAATATTAGCGCAGATATATACATGGATCTTGAAGAAGAGTATCTGTGTCAACTGGCCTACGTTAAAACGGGAGCTGCTTCCTATAAGGAACCCGATTGCTATGGTTTTTCTACTCGCTTCTACATCATAGGAGAATGTCTTTTCATACACTATCCTGATGACATTTGCCAAGTTAACAGAAGCAGAAAGCGACTAGGCATATCGGAAACCTACGAGGATTTGAAAAAGAAAGAAATATGGCAATTTTTGACAGGAGTGTTTTCATTCAAACCCATTCATATACTGCATTTCACAGACGAAGAAGATGCCGCCGAGGTGGCGCGGTTGAAACAGGAGATTGATGCCGAGCACGCAGCAGGCGACTTCCATAGAATGTATTACGAAAAAGGAAGCGAACGCGAAGAAAAATAAGAGCGCTGAAGAAATTAATCAATAAACCAACAAACTATGGAAGCTCCAACAATAGTGATATTAGGTGAGTTTTCGGACAAATCTACGGATTTGGTCTGCCAATGGCTGCACCATTGGAATGTGCCGTTCCTCCGGCTGAATGAGGAGAACGAAGTCAACCCCGTGGTCGGAATCGAATACGAAAATGAAGGCATCAATGTGTTTGTCCACAAGGACGGCGTCCGATACCATCTGTCCGAATCTCAAAAGACTTGGTTTCGCAGAGGATATTTTCTGTTCCGCTATGTGGACGACATCCCCGCTTTGGGTGAGGAAACGAACCGATCCATCAAAAAGCATCTCGCCAATGAAGGCAAGACCCTAGAACGCTTCTTGTATTATCACCTTGGCAAAAATATAGCCATCAACCACCCGGATAACTACAACTACAACAAGCTGATTGCTTTGAGGGAAGCTCAAAATGCCGGTCTGAAAATCCCCCCAACTCTTCTGTCTGTGCATCCTGATGCCATCAGGGAATTCCTCCACAGCCAAGGGAACTGTATCTCCAAAAGCATACAGGATATGATGGGCATCGAGACCGACGGCCATTACGCATTCTCTGGTAAGACGGTGCGTGTGGACAAGGAGTCCATCTGTCCCAAGGGCCAATGGTATTCCTTGTTCCAAAGGGAGATTAAGAAGAAGTACGAGCTCCGTATCTTTTTCTTTATGGGGCGGATGTACACGATGGCCATTTTCTCACAAATGGACAAGGAGAGCGAGCTGGATTTCAGGGCGGTGGATGTTAATGGGAAACACCCCAACCGAATGGTCCCGTTCAAACTTCCGTCGGAAACGGCCCGGAAAATCCGAAGGCTGATGAAGCGCCTCCAACTGGAAAGTGGCTCCATCGACATTATTGTGGACCAAAACAACGACTACTATTTCCTGGAGGTCAATCCAGTCGGACAATTCAACTTTGTAAGCGAAATATGCAATTACCACATCGAAAAGGACATAGCCAAATATCTTGCACAATGAAGACCAAAAAACTCATACCGTTGGAATATCAGCACTGGCTGCCATATACCTATACCCACCTGGAACGGCAGGAGATACCAGAAAGCCAGCCGGCAGAATTGGCAATCAGAAAAGGGGTGATGCCAAAAATCCAAAACAGCGAAAGCCAAATTATCACTTTTTATAAAAACATATCACGCTTATAATATGCAGGACGACAAAATATACCGGCTTTTTTCGCCGTGCATCGCGGTTAGGGGATGGCGGCGCTCGCTCATCGCCGACCTGAACCGACATCAGTCCTTCTACATTCCGAACGACTTGGTGAAAGTGCTTGACTATGGCTACAATCGGCCGTGGAAGGATGTCGTGCGCCATTTCGGAGAAGAAAACCGCGAAGCCCTTGAAAGTTATTATGACTATCTGAACAGGAACGAGCTCATTTTCGAACTGGACCGCCACGAGCGCGGACTTTTTCCGAAATTTTCGTTGGACTGGGATTTCCCGTCACTCTGCAGCAATGCTATCGTGGATTGGGATGAGAACTCCGCCTACAATATGGTGGCCGCCATACAGCGGCTGTCAGAAATCAACTGCTGCCACCTACAACTCCGTTTTTTCAGTGACATCGGCATGGAAAAGGTAAAAGAATTGCTATCTGTATGCCAGGAACTGGATTTTAACACCATTCAACTTGCTTTCCGGTTTGATGCGAGCGCGGAACAGGACTATGAACCTCTGTTTGACATGTGTTGGAAACTGGCAAAAGTGGAAGTCTTTTCGGCTCCGTATGACAGGATTGTGCCGAAAATGGGGAATTTGTGTCTGCTCGCCTTTTATCATTCAAAGTCTTTGGAAGTTAAGCAATGCGGATGCGTGTCGAAGGATTATTTCGTAACGGAGACGAACCATTTCACCGAAGCCCAGCACCACAACACCTGCCTCGACCGCAAAATCTGCATCGACGCGAACGGTGACATCCGAAACTGTCCCGCGATGAAGAAGTCATACGGCAACATCCGCGACACCACCCTGAAAGAGGCCATCGAAAAGCCGGGCTTCCAGGACTGCTGGACCATCAGCAAGGACCAGATCGAAGTGTGCAAGGACTGCGAGTTCCGCTATATGTGTACCGACTGCCGTGCCTTCATCAAAGACCCTGAAAATCCATACTCGCAACCCGCCAAATGCACCTACAACCCCTACATCTGCCTGTGGGAAGGTCAGGAAGGCTACGTGCCCGTGGAAGAGTGCGGCACCTACAGCAGAGAAACGGGCTTCGTGCCCGACAAGGAAAAGATTGCGGAGCTGAACCGAAGAGTATGGGAAGAGGCGGCCAATGACTAAAAACAGATTTAATATTTCAGTGAAATTTAAAATAAATTCAATGAAATGTGCTTTTTATTGTTTTTTTTTGTATTTTTGCCGTCCTAAAGCTAAGCTCAAAACAGACGCTATGAAAAAAGATCATCTTATAAAACCCCGCATTCCCGACCTGCAATGGTTGGGCAAGAACAACTTCCTTGTGTAAAGTGCTGCCACGGTTGTGCGAAATGCCGTTGGCAGTACTAAAAAGGTGCCACCCGCAGGGGCATCGTGGATGAAATTTGCGATCTCTACTGCGATGCTCCCTGTTCTATGGCACCCAGGCATGCCGTATAGCTCGTATGCGGCAGCGCAGAAAACTGCAATGCAAAAGTACTATTTTTTTTCATTACAGAGCGAGCCGAAACGCATGATATTTTAGTGCGCCCGCGTCAGGTGGATTATGTCTAATTTTAACTGCTGTATGCTCATCCGATGCGAAAGCATCAATGAGGAAGGGCTTTTACAAGCAACCTATCTGTAACTGAAAAAGAACAATTCATGAACAAGAAAGTGATTCTAAATTGCACACCTCCTTATAGTATAGATTCACCATCACCAGCTCTGTCTGTACTTAAAGGCTACTTGCAAAAATTCAACTATCAGGTCGATATTATTTATTGGAATCTGTTATTATATGATTTAGAGAATGAATTTCTTTGGGACAAGAAGAAGGTGAAATATGGGGATCCTGACACGATGGATATTTATTCAGCCTATATGGCTGTAAAAAACAACGATCAGGAAATTTACAAGAATGTAAAAGCCTCACTGCAAGCGCTGACCCCAATTATGCTCAATGATGGTGACTTCTATGACCAACATATCTCCGAGTATGTTAGCAAATTGGATAAAAAAATCGATGATATATTGGATTCTGTTGATTTTGATGAAGTGTTATATTTCGGGTTTTCGATGAAATTGGATCAATGGACGTTGGGAGCTGTCATTTCTGAAAAAATCAAAGAGAGGGACCCCGCTAAACCCATTGTTGTGGGCGGCATTAACACCCCAGAGGTTGCAGTGAGTTTTTTGAAAAACTTCAGCTGCTTCGATGTGGCCACTTATGGAGAAGGCGAGATCCCGCTCAAGTTGATTTCCGATTGTATCAGCAATAACGGGGACTGGAGTTCGATGAATATTCCAAGAACTCTTGTGAGGCGTATGGATGTCATCGAAAAGTGTGCATTTGATGGTTCAAATTCTTATACGGATTTGTCGGATAGATCCAATATCCCTTGTTATGAAGATTATTTTCAAACAAGGAAAAACATCCAGATTGAACGAACCCCTCTCATTATTCTGGAGGGAAGCAGAGGGTGCCATTGGAACAGGTGTCATTTTTGTTATCTAAACAGGGGATACCAGTATAGGAAAAAGAGTATAGACACCATCATTTATGAGATGCGGAAGTCCATCGCTAAATATGGTATCTTTCACTTTGAATTTGCTGACAATGATGTCATAGGCAATGATTTTCAGCGATTCAGCATCTTGATGGAAAAATGTTCTGAAATCAAAAAGGAGTACCCTGAATTTTCCATTGTGGCCTTGGAAATTATCACTAAAGGTGTCGACCATCATGTGGTACAGCAAATGAAAAATGCGGGAGTCATGGCGATACAAATAGGGTATGAAAGCGCTAGTGATCCATTGTTGAAAAAAATCGAGAAAAAGAACTCTTTTGCAAGTAACCTTAATGTCATCAACCACTGCAACAATAACAATATAGCAGTCAATGGCATGAATGTCATTCATAACCTATTGGAGGAGAATCTAGATGATATATACATATCTCTGGAGAATCTGAGGTTTTTCAGGTTTATTCTTGAAGACGCCAAGCCCTATATTCATACAAACTCCATACTGCAAATCAATTCTTCAAGTAAGTATTTCAAGCAGATTGCTCAACACAAGGACGAGTATGAATATCGAATACCACTTTATCAAGTTAGCTACGGTAAAAAAATGGATACGGATTCCAAATGGGATCTCTTTGAGTGGTTTCGAGCCCAAACCGCACAACAATGGGTCCTTTTCAACGAAATTCAATACCATTTTCTTCACAATAAGTATTCATACTCTGTAGAATATGAGGATGGGCAAACTGTATACAATGAATCATTTAATGACAATCTGTCCGAATCATTCGACTTGGATGAGATTCTGACGGCTATTTGCAAATCATGCTACAGCAAACCCATTAGTCTGGCGCAATTGCAAGAAGTCCCTGTTTTTTCCGAAGAAAAGGTGACTGAAGAATTGTTGCGCGAAAAAGTTGATTTTCTTTTTCAAAAAGGCCTTGTTTACCGTTCGGAAAATTTCAATGAAATAGTGTCAATTATCAATATATAACAGGTATTGAAAAAGAATGGACGAGTCCTATCAGCTTCACATTCAAAAAATACCAAAATAATATTAACCAAAAGCATCATGATATAGTAGTAAGACCCCAACATCCCCCAAAAAAACAATCAATTAAAAACTTAAAAAAATTTTATTATTATGAGTAAGTTAAAAATCGACAAAATCAAATTGCAAGATTTGTCCAAGGAAGAACAAAAAGAAATTAAGGGTGGAGCCCCTATCACTGTTACCATTACTATTGGTGTTGTTTCCAAAGTGATTACGGATGGTTCGTCAGGATGCGAAACAAGGCAGACCTGCTACTTGACCTGCAATCCGGGCTGGCAAGACTCATGCGGTCTTTGCACGACCAAATATCATTGCCCGCAGCAATAGTTATTTAGCTAGAACCTAGAGAATTGTAATTATGAGCAAGTTAAAAATTGACAAAATCAAATTGCAAGATTTGTCCAAAGAAGAACAAAAGAATATCAAGGGTGGTGAAGCACTCCCCACGACTGTTAGCCTCCCCACGATACATACTATTGTTGTCACAATCTCTAAAAAGCAAAGTTGCAATATAACTTGCGATCCGGGTGGACAAGACTCTTGTGGTCTTTGCACTACCAATCAATACTGCCCACAAAGGTAGAAACGTAAGTATGTACATATGGAGATGGCATTTTTGCCATCTCCTTTTAAAATTAATAGTCATGTGGAAACCCATTGTTACCGATGGTATTGCATTATCAGCAATCCATCAAAAATTAGAACAGATATACAAAGCCGTAACCCGTTTTGAAATGAACGAAAAATATGGTTTGTTGACGGGTTATGGATCGATTCTTTTATTCTTGTCACAGTATTATCAGTACACCAAGGACCCAAGGCAGTTGGATGAATTCAATCAAAAGTTCGATTCTTTTTACAAGAGTTTTTACAAGGACATAACCGCCTCGTTTTCTTCTGGGATAGCTGGAGTAAACTGGCTGATAAGGCACCTTTGCAAGACTAATATCCTTGAAGTTGACGACGTAGATGATATATTGCAGGATCTTGATGACATCTCCTGCCAGACATTGGCCTATTATGCTCAGACAGAAAATTTTGATTATCTACATGGTGGCATAGGGGTAGCCTATTACCTCTCAACTGTGCAGACGCGTGACTTTACAAGCCAGATAAAATCATATTTCCAACAATTGGATTGTTCAAAGAAGAGCACATCTGAAAAGAATGCTTGTTGGCTTATCAACACGTACGTGAATTCCACCAGCATAGGTTCAGTATACAACTTGAGTCTTTCGCACGGAATGGCTGCATTTATCCCCTGTTTCATTAAGTATCTTAAGAAAATGGACGATGCTTCAATTAAAGAATTGCTGATAAAAACCATTAACTTTTTCAAAGATAGTGTTTTACCAGAGGAAAGTGCTTCGTATTTTCCTAAGTGGATTGAAATAGGAGCCAGCAAAGGTCTGGTGAGCCATTTGTCGTGGTGTTATGGAGACCCGGGTATGGCGCAGGCCATCTATCAGGCTGGTAAATTCCTTGAGGACTCAGAAGTGCAAGACATGGCACTAGAAGCACTCACAAAGGCTTCAAAGAGAAAAAATGTGGAAGTTGAACATATCGTAGAAGCATGTTTCTGTCATGGCTCTTCAAGCCTATTGCATGTTTTCAATCGCATGTACCAGCAAACGCAAAAGGAGGAGTTCAGAGATACGGCTTTATACTGGCTGAATGATACCCTAGCAAAAGGCTCCAACAAGACACCGTATGCTGGATACAGATTTTTTGACGATGGGAATCCCAACAGTAATTTCAACCTTCTTTCAGGACTGTCAGGTGTCGGCCTTGCTCTGTTGGCAGCTATTGATTCAACAGAACCCACATGGGATGAATGCGTATTATTGTCATAATTGCTCAAAATGAAAGAACCAACTATCCATTTTTTTAATCAATGTTTGCTGAGAACACCTCTGTTCCCAGTGTCAAAGCTAACAGATACAAAGGAATTAGATTTGATCATCAATAATGCTTACTTCAAGGAGGCAATTTATTTGGCATCAAAGTCTCTGTATGAGGACGTATATATCAAAGGAATAGTTGATGAAAAAACTCGTCGGGGTTTGTTGCGCTATTATGTGCGTGCTTGTACCCGATGTACACCCTATGGTAGTTTTGCGGGTTGCACCTGTGTTGACATGGGGGTCCATTCGAACATCCAAATGGACAAAACTGACACATTTGCAACTTACACTCGGGTGGATATGGACACTCTATGTCGTATTGCTGATACGGTAGAAAGAGATCAAAAATATAGAAAGAAGCTGTTGTACCATACCAACACCTCTTTGTATCAGATTGCAGACAGGTTGAGGTACATTGAATACGACAAGCAAAAAGGTAGGCGTCATTATGTGTTTAGCGAAATAAGGAACAATGAATATATCGTCAATCTGTTGGATTACCTTTATAAAACACAGCGTTCATTTTCTGACATTGTTGGTTGTCTGATTTCTTCTGAAATAACAGAGGATGAAGCAAGTGACTTTGTCAACGACCTGATAGACAATCAGATTCTGATTAGCAATTTGGAAGTGTCTATTGCTGGCGATGATCTCCTGCATCAGATGTTAGATACTTTGAAAGAGACAGATATAGCCCCGTTGCTTTCTGAATTGAATCAGGCGGTGAAGCGGTGCGATTCGGTGCCCTTAGGCGAAAAAATCAAGTATTACGAAACAGTAGGTGAGCTCGTTCAAAAGATGGTCTCGCAAAATACAACGGCCCTGTTCCATTCAGATTGTAAAATACAGACCATTCAAGGAAGTGTTGGAGATGATGTGCAGAAAGCTTTTGTCAAGGGTGTTAAATTGTTGAACAGGATCTCAACATGGAATAGAAATAGTACACTGGACTCTTTCAAAGATGCATTTTACAAAAAATACGAGGAACAGGAAGTCCCGCTCGCCATCGCATTGGATCCACAGGTGGGTATCCCTATCGGGAAATGGAATAATCAGTATGGAGATGAGAATCCATTAATTGATGATATATTCATTGCAGCACAAAAGAATGAGAATTCATTCACAATGAGTCCTTTCGACAAATTACTGATAAAAAAATATGAGGAATTCATATCGAACAACTTGCCTGTCATACAATTAACTGAAAAAGATTTGGCTGGTCTTCCAGAAGTTGAACTGCCTTCATCCTTAAAGCAAATCAATTCCGTTGTTCAAGTATTACAGACCGGTACAGACTCTGATGAAGCTGTGATTTTTATGGATGGTGCCGTCATCGGAAATGCAGCAGTCCTCTTGTCTCGTTTTGAATACGTGGACCCATCGGCCCGGCAGTTGGTTGACACCATTACGAAACAGCAACAAAACGATTCAGACAAGATTTACGCGGAAGTTCTTCATCTACCAGAAGACAGAATTGGAAATATCCAAATGCATCCTGTTAACCGTGAATATGGCATCGCCTATTTCTCCAATCCATTTGACAGAACCCAACAGCAAAAAATATTGTCAATCAACGACATTATGGTATCCGTGCCCTATGGAGAACGCATAAAACTCCGCTCTAAAGAACTTGATAAAGAAATCATCCCTGTACTGTCAACCGCCCATAATTATTCTCATGGATTACCAATTTACTTATTCTTATGTTCCATCATACAGCAAGAATCAAGGTATTTGCAATTCAGATGGAATAGCTATTTCTCGGAAAAGGAGTTTTTACCGCAAGTGAGATTTGATAATATCATTCTCTCTCCTGCAAAATGGACTGCCACTTTATCAGAATTGCAGGACATTAAGTTGAAAGATATGCGGCAGGAGGATTTTGAAAAGGTTTTAGAGTGGAAACAAAACAAAAAAATTCCAGACCAGATATTGATTGCAGAAGGCGATAACAAGTTGTACATTGATTTTGGCAACCTAGATTTGATACGTGTATTTCTTTCCTTGCTGAAGCGGAATGGAGTGTTGCTCTTAGAAGAATTTTTATTTTCACAGCATCCAAACAATTTGGTCCAGCGTGAATCTGAATGGTTTACTAACGAATTGATAATGTGCGCATATTATGACAAAGATTGATCGTAATTTTACCCCGGGTGGGGAATGGCTCTATCTGAAAATCTATTCGGGCCCCATGACGCTCGAACAAATATTAATTAATGAATTGTACCCATTAATTACCCAATCTTTGTTGTCAAGAACTATAGATTCATTTTTCTTCATACGTTATACGGATTCAGATTACCACATCCGTCTGAGATTCCATTCTGAATCCCCTGAAAAGCTGATGGGATTGCTGCTTTTGTTACATCCCATTTTGGACAAATACAAAAAACAGTTTGTCATTTCATCGATTGTCGTGGATACATATTGCAGGGAAATTGAACGTTATGGGGAAAAACATATAGTGGATGTTGAAAGATTGTTCTTTCAAGATAGTATATTGATATGTTCTTGTTTATCTCATCCTAAACTTCAAGAGCAAGATCGTTGGTTGGTGAGCTGCGTGTTTATAGATAATTTCTTTAATCAATGTGGTTTCTCATTATCCGATAAAATCAAGTTTTGTGAGAGGTCAAGTCATTCATACAATTTAGAATTTTTTGGTAGCAACGTGTCATTTGGAGACAAACAGTGGAGCAAAAAATATCGTAACAAACGTCCAGAGATTCAAAGAGCTTTAGAGGGGACTTTCTTTGATGAGGATATCGATTTGTTGCTAAATGAATTCGGGAATGGAACCAAAAACTTTACTGATAGTCTATGTCCTATTTCTTTTGAGGAAGATTTTCAACTTTTATCAAGTGTTATCCATATGCATGTCAATAGGATGTTCCGCACCCGTCAACGATTGAATGAGTGTGCCATATACAATTTGTTGTATCGATATTATAAATCAAAAAAAATCATATTAGGTCAAGAACAATAGCATATTACAAGCAGTATTCATCTCATTGTAAGAAGTAGCTTTGAGGGATGAGGTGAATTTTGAAGGGATTACTGACATTTAGAGTAATGGATTATGAGTAAGGTTTTTACATTTTATCACCAACTTGACGCAATGGATTGCGGGCCCACCTGTCTGCGGATGGTGGCCATGCACTACGGACGGCACTATTCGCTGGAGACACTCCGCCAAAAGTGCTTCATCGGGCGCAGCGGCGTGAGTATGCTCGGCATTAGCAAGGCCGCCGAAAGCATCGGCTTCCGCACCATCGGCGTGCATATCTCATTCGCGCAGCTCGCAGAAGCCCCGCTGCCCTGCATCGTACACTGGAAACAGAACCATTTTGTGGTGGTGTATGGGATGTCTGTGAGTAAACGAGGGGATGAATACGAAGGATACGTATTGGTGGCTGATCCCGGACAGAGTAAAATCAAATATACCGTGCAGGAGTTTCTTTCCGGCTGGCTCAGCACCCGCAACGAAAGACAGGACGAAGGCATCGCCCTTCTGCTGGAAACCACCCCCGATTTCTATACGATGGAAGATGAGAAACCCGACAAGACCAAACTGCGCTTCGTGCTGAGGTATCTTAGACCCTACAAAAAACTCATTGTTCAGCTGTTCCTCGGCATGATCCTTGGAACCCTGCTGCAGCTCATCTTCCCCTTCCTCACCCAGAGCATCGTGGACTACGGTATCGGGAACAACCGGCTCGGTTTCGTCACCCTCATCCTCATCGCACAGCTCACCCTGTATGTGGCACAAACCGCCGTGGAGTTCATCCGCTCGTGGATATTGCTGCATATCAGCACCCGCATCAACATCTCCATCATTTCCGACTTCCTCATCAAGCTGATGAAGCTGCCCATCGGCTTCTTCGACACAAAAATGATTGGCGACATCATGCAGCGTATCGGCGACCACAGCCGCATCGAGGCGTTCCTCACCTCCACCACGCTCAACACGCTCTTCTCGTTCGTGAACCTGATTGTGTTCAGTGTCGTGCTGGCGCTGTACAGTCTCAAACTTTTCTTCGTGTTCCTCATTGCCTCTATACTATACGTTGTGTGGATAACCCTCTTCCTGAAAAAGCGCAAAGAATTGGATTACAAGCGTTTCGCACAGGCATCGGCCGAACAGAGCAACCTCTACCAGATGATAACAGGGATGCAGGAGATCAAACTCAACAACTGCGAGAAGCAGAAACGGTGGGAGTGGGAGAACATCCAGGCCAAGCTGTTCCGCGTGAGCATCAAAGGGCTGGCACTCAGCCAGTACCAGCAGTCGGGGGCTTTCTTCATCAACGAGACGAAAAACATCCTGATTTCGTTTTTCGCGGCAGCAGCGGTCATCAACGGCGATATGACACTCGGTATGATGACGGCGGTGCAGTACATCATCGGCCAGCTCAACTCTCCCATCAACCAGATGATCGGATTCATACAGTCGGCCCAAGACGCGAAAATCAGCTTGGAACGATTGGGCGAAATCCACAACCGCGAGGATGAGGAAGAGGAAGAGTTTGACCGAATCAACGAATGGCCCATAGAGACCAATGAAATGTCGCTGCAGGTGGATCATGTGACCTTCCGCTACGATGAGCTGGGTGACAATGTGTTGGAAGACATGACGTTGCACATACCGGCGGGCAAGGTGACGGCCATTGTGGGGACAAGTGGAAGTGGGAAAACCACGCTTGTGAAACTGTTGCTGGGCTTCTACCCGCCCAACAAGGGCGAGATTCGGGTGGGCGACATCAACCTTGACAATGTGGGACGGCATTTCTGGCGTTCGCAGTGCGGGGCTGTGATGCAGGACGGCTACATCTTTTCGGACACCATCGCCCGCAACATCGCCGTGGGAGACGGGGCCATTGACCGCCAGCGGCTGCTGAAGGCCGTGCGGGTGGCCAACATCCAGGATACCATTGAGGGGATGCCGTTGGGCTACAACACCAAGATTGGTCAGGAGGGGCAGGGGGTGAGCCAGGGTCAGCGCCAGCGGCTGCTGATTGCCCGTGCGGTGTATAAGGATCCCACCTTCCTTTTCTTCGATGAGGCCACCAACTCATTGGATGCCAACAACGAGCGGGTGATCATGGACAACCTGCAGCAGTTTTTCAAGGGAAAGACTGTGGTGGTGGTGGCACACCGGTTGAGCACGGTGAAGAACGCCGACCAGATTGTGGTGCTGAACCACGGCCGTATCACCGAAGTCGGCACCCACGACGAACTCACCGCCCGCAGGGGTGAGTATTATGAATTGGTAAAGAATCAGTTGGAACTGGGGAGTTAGCCATTAAGAGGTGACGAATAAAAGAAAACAATACTAAATATGAGAAAACGAGGATTCGAATTACTATTATGCTTGATGCTATCTGCTTGTTGCTGCATAGCCCAAAAAGCTAATTTGCAATCGTACTACTATTGGATCAACCAGGCGGAGCTGGCGATTTGCGATAGCAACTATCAAAAAGCTTCCGACTGCTATCACCAAGCATTTGCGTACAACAAACCATTCTCTCGGGATGCCTATTTTGCATTTAAACTCAACTACAAATATACTAACAATATTGAACGTGCAGTTGAGGCTTATCATTTTCAAGCGCAGATGGGACAAAAGGCCATTGACCAGTACGGTCCTATCATTTCTGATACCTTAGAATACCATACTTTGTGGGAACAAATCAAAGAAGTATCTGACACCACAATTTCTTTGGTGATTCCTGAATTACAGAATTCTTTATAATGATATAAAAAAAGAGAATGTCAAGGGCTCTTATTATATACTTCCAAACAGTGTAAGATGATGAAAAGACTTATTGCCATTATTATCATTATGCTCTCTTATTCGGGTTGGGCACAACAAGACAGCCTTGTCATCAATGTACGTGGAATTGACATTGTGATGGTAAAAGTCGAAGGAGGCACGTACCAGCGAGGATGTACACCCCGCAATGAGAAGGATACCTCTTGCCGAAAATGCCTCCAAGGTGAAAACAGCGTGACCATTTCATCATTCTACATTGCAAAACTTGAAGTTACAGAAAAGCTTTACTCCACCATCATGCACAAAAAATCTCACTTTGTCGAAGATTACTATTTGCCAGAAGCCAATGGCTCTTGGCCGGCGATAGATGTTACATGGTATGAGGCGCATGATTTCATTGACTCATTAAACCAACTAACAGGACTACGCTTCCGGCTTCCGACAGAAGCAGAATGGGAATATGCCGCATGCGGCGGGACTCACCAAGACGAGTTCAAATATGCGGGAAGTGACGACTTGTCGGAAGTCGCATATGTGTTCACAGCAACAAATTCCAACAAGAAGAAGTCTGAAGTATGGTGCAATCCTGAAAATGTCGGTAAAAGAAAGCCCAACAGTTTGGGATTGTACAATATGACGGGGAATGCAGCAGAATGGTGCAGCGACTGGTACAGCGACACATATTATCAGACACAAACCACCTTTAACAATTCCACTGGACCGAAAGAGGGTCTTGAAAAATCGTGCCGTGGCGGTGGAATCGGGCCTGTTGCTGGGAATATTATGGAAATTCGGTTTCGTAAAGGAGCAGACCCGATGAGAGTTCATAACGGCATAGGTTTCCGCCTCGCGATGGACGCCGAGCCAGCCAAACATTAAACCAACAAAAATGAAAACTCCAATAATTATGATTCTAGGCGATTGAGTAGACAAAACAAAGATTGTGGAACTATACAAACGAATCTGTAGCGAAGAATGAAAAGTAACAGACCATAAACCATTATCATCATGCCCAACCTTGACCAACAACCATCATCCGAAAACATCCATCTCCGCAGCGAGGAGGTGCAGGAGATCCTCACGCGCCCGCCGCGCCGTATCGTGCGCGTGGGCATCACCCTCATCCTGCTAGTGGTGCTCGCCCTGTTCGCCGGCAGCTACCTGATCAAGTACCCCGACATCGTGCCGGCCTCCATCACCGTCAACACCGAAAACCTCCCGGCGGAAGTGATCGCCAAGGCGTCCGGCCGAATCGACAGCGTGTTTGTGACGGAAAAGCAGCACGTGGCCGCCGGCGACATCCTTGCCGTCCTTGAAACCCCTGCCCGTCTTGAGGATGTGCAGCTGGTGAAGACGATGCTGAATGGGACCGACACGATGTCCGCAGAGCCGATAGGCCTATCGGCTCTGCGGCTGGGCGAACTACAGCAGCCCTACGCCGCCTACACCAAAGCCAAGGAAGATTACGCCTATTTCCTGTCGGCGGATTACCACCACCAAAAAATCGCGGTCATCAACAAGCAGATCGCAGCGCAAAAAGCCATCCTGCAAAAAAGCGAGGCGCAGCTGTCCGTGAACAAGGCACAGCTGGCGAGCGTGAAACGGCTTTTTGAGATGGACTCCGCGCTGTTCGCCAAAGGGATGCTCTCACTGGCCGAATACGAAACCGCCAAGAACGGGTATCTGCAGCAGATGCAGTCGTATGAGTCGGCACGCCTGGCCCTTGACAACCAGCGGATGAGCATACTGCAGTCGGAACAGAGCATCTTCGACCTTGAGCAGCAGCGGGTGGAGACAGAAAACAACCTGACGATTGCGTTGTCGGCGGCGGCGGAATACCTGCTGGCCCAAATCGCGGCGTGGGAGAAAAGCTACGTGGTGACAGCTCCCTGTGACGGGCGAGTGACGATGACCAAGTACTGGCAGAAGAACCAGAATGTGAACGCCGGGGAGGCGCTGATGACGGTTGTGCCGGAAGGTCAGGTGCGTATCATCGGCAAAATCCTCCTCCCACCGCAAGGGGCAGGCAAGGTGAAAGTGGGACAGACGGTCAATGTGAAATTCGACAGCTACCCCTATATGGAGTACGGAATGGTGAAGGTCACCATCAGCAACATCTCGTTGGTGCCGGTGCACGTGGGTGAGGGCGAGAAAGCCTATATGCTGGAGGTGGAGTTCCCCGAAAAACTGACCACCACCTACCATAAAGAGCTGACATTCAGTCAGGAGATGTCGGGAACAGCAGAAATTATCACCGACGATTTGCGCCTCCTGGACAAGTTCATCAATCCGATAAAGGCGGTGATTAAGAAGTAAAGCAGAAGTGAAATAAAAAATAGAATGCTATGAAAATTGCATAAAGTCTCCGCCAAGCGTGCGCCAGTGGCGGAGACGTGAAACAGGTGCCGGAGCAGGGACGCCGGAAACAGGCGTAGCAACCAAAGCCGACGTTCCCTGCCAGAAAGCACCGTTAAGGCATCGGGCTTCAAGACCCGTTTGTGCGGATGCGACCGCGGACGTACAGCACCCCAAAAGCGGACTGCAAAAATACAAAAAAGTACGGTTCGCGAGCGGTTACGAAAGCGTTGGCATCGTGCCGGCGTGCCCTGCGGGAAAGAGGGAATGATTGTTTAATTTTAAAATGAAAAAAAATGAAAAAAGACAAATTATTAGAAGAATTTGAAGAAATGAGAATTGAGGATCCCAGAAATGTGATTGGCGGGCAAATGGGTCACGATACCGCTACAGAAACTGAAGACTGTTCAACATGCGATTCCTCTACCCATAAGTCTCCAGAGCCGGGTGACGACGACTGTGACAGCGATTCGGATACGGATCCCGATCCGATCATTCTTCCCCCGCCGCTTGCTGCTATAACATTCTAATGTCATGGGGGCTTTAATAGCCCCCATTATATCCCTCATGCGTATGAAAAGATTACTCATCATGGTATTGTTTGTGCTCCCCGTCCTATCCGCATCCTCGCAGTCGGAAGAATGGAGGGCGTACTGCATTCTGAAATTTCAGGCGCAACGCGCCTTTGAACAGTATAACTATGATACGGCATTATGCCACTATCAGCAAATGCTCCAAGTTTATGGACAAATTGTGGATTACGCAGATATGAGGAATTTCTGTATGGCGGCGGCAATGTGCAATGATACCAATTCGGTGCACCAGACACTTCTCGCGCTTACGAACAATAAATGCTTCGATATCAGATTTTTAGACAATCCTATTTTCAGCTCTTATAAAAAGAAAAATTGGTGGGCGGAATGTGATTCCCTTTCCCATATCTATGGACATAAAAACCAATGGTATATCGACACACTGAAGCGAATGCAAATCGCTGATTCTGCGGTGCGGTATGCGTTCACTCATGCGGCCGACAGGACGGCTCGCGACTCCATAAGAGCTGCTATGGTGGCAATGGATTCGGTCCACACTATCCAATTGGAAAGGCTCGTCAAAGAACAAGGCTTGCCCACATTCCGGAATGTGGGATATGAGGGTTTCTATAATGCTTATATCATTATGATGCATATCCATTCGGAATTGCAAGATTCTCTTATTGAGGCACTTATTCCATTGATGGAAACTGGAGATGTGCCCCGCGATAAAATGGCTTATATGATTGATCGCAGCCTGATTATAAAGAAATTGCCGCAAAGATATGGCTGTCAGGTCTATCGGGGCGGCCGGTCACAGCCGGTTGAAGACATTGACCATCTGAATGAACGGCGTGAAACGATGGGACTGTGTCCGAAGGATATAGAAAATTTGAAAACAAAGATTGTGGATTATGAATGATACTATTATCGTATTGACAACGGAAGGAGATCCTTCTTCAAGCGAAGTTATTCATTGGATCAAACGTCTTGGAGGGAATGTCGCACGGATGAATAGCTTGCTGGATTTGCAAGAATTTGTGCTGAAACATCCCGATGTGATGTTCCTTGGCGCAGGCCCGTCACAATGTGACCGCACGCTGATACGGGGAATCTGGTATCGAAGACATCCGGCCCTGTTGCCGCCTGTCGCCATTACCTATACCTCTTCAGATATGGAAATGGGTAAACTTTTCACTGCTGAGCAAAAGGCATTCTTCGATGCGTTTTGTGAATTACATAAGGATAAAAAATGGTTGAACAGGCACCATAATAGCCGTATCAGCAAGATTTCCCAACTATTAGAAGCTAAAACTGTGGGACTCGATTTCCCGGAAAGCCGTATCATCTCCTCCAAAAATGAAATCACAAAATTTCATTCCCAAAAAATCATCATCAAGCCTATACAAGATGTGTCTCACATCCACATCAATGGCGAACCCTATACCCAATATACAACGGTATGTACAAAGGAGATGATAGATCAGCTTAATGACACATTTTTCCCTTGCCTATGTCAGAAATTTATTGATAAAAATCTGGAGATAAGGGCATTCTTCCTTGAGGGTAAAATATATAGCATGGGAATTTGTTCCACATTTGATGAGCAAACCAAGATAGACTTCCGTCGCTATAACCGAAAGCATCCCAACCGTGTGATTCCATATCAATTGCCCAATCATATTGAGGAAAAAATCACATTGCTAATGAGGAACTTATCCCTGAACTGCGGGTCTCTTGATTTGATTCTGGGGAATGACGGGAGATATTATTTTCTAGAGGTCAACCCGGTAGGTCAATTTGGCATGGTTTCCAAACCCTGTAATTATGATCTGGAAAACGCCATAGCAAAATTTTTAATAAGCTGATTATGAGACAGAAAACCAAACAACGCATTCAAAAGGCCAATTATCCCATCACCCTATTGTTTATGGAAAAAATGGGGCAAGATGGCATTTCCATTTCTATTCACCACCACAACGGAACCAAATATATTCAAAATGATTTTTACAAACCCATCTGCTCACAACGTCAATAGCAGAAATGTATACTTCAAATTTTGGGCTAATTGTCTATTAGTCAAGGGATATCGGAATGCGCTCGTATGCGATGTTTTCAGAGGTCGTTACGTTAAAGTGTCACATCTGTTTTACAAGACATTCGAGAAGTATGCAGATATGCCGATGGATTCCCTATACCACCAGCTTCAATTCCAAAATCGGGAAGGATATCTGAAAATGTTACAGTATTTTGTTGAGAATGACTTTGCTATTTATACGGATGAAAAGGAATCGTTGCCGGGCCTCCCAATGGATTTTTCGACCCCATTTGAAATGTTAACCGCTATCATTATTTTCAATAGTGATAGTAATGTGGAAATTTTAGAAAACTCCATCGCATCTCTAACCAATTTAGATTGTCAGGCAATAAGAATCATCGATTTGGGGAGTCATTTTAACTTGCCACTAATCCGGAATATTTGCAACAGAGTAGAAGAGAGCACGACAGAATATATTGACATTTTTTCAAATTATTATCGCTATTTAGGTCCTCAATATTGGGGTTTTCTTAAAGAGAATGCCCGTATTCGTCAAATTCATTACTATCATTCTCCTCGGAGAGATAAGATTGTTATTGAAAAAACAAAACAAAAAATCCAATATCACTCTAATGGGTTTTCGCTTTATGAATGTGGAGGCATTTGTGCTGGGAATATGGTAATCAACCTCCCATTTTTCACCGAATCCCAGCACCACAACACCTGCCTCAACCGCAAAATCTGCATCGATGCCAACGGCGACATCCGCAACTGCCCCGCGATGAAGAAGACCTATGGCAACATCCGCGACACCACCCTGAAAGAGGCCATCGAAAAGGCGGGCTTCAAGGACTGCTGGACCATCAGCAAGGACCAGATCGACGTGTGCAAGGACTGCGAGTTCCGCTATATGTGTACCGACTGCCGTGCCTTCATCAAAGACCCTGCAAATCCGTACTCGCAGCCAGCCCAATGCACCTACAACCCCTACATCTGTCTGTGGGAGGGGCAGGACGGCTATGTCCCTGTGGAGGAGTGCGGCACCTACAGCCGCGAAACAGGCTTCGTGCCCGACAAGGAAAAGATTGCAAAAAAGAACCAACAAATATGGGGAGAAGAATGAAACACACATTAAAACGATGGGGATGTTGGGGAGCGATGCTCTTCATGGTACTATTCCCCCTGCGAATTCAAGCACAAATTCTGCTGCCGTTGGATTCTGCCATTCATTTGGCCCAAACTCACTCCATAGCGGCGCAACAGGCCCAGTACGACTATTGGGATGCCTGCTACGGGTACCGGCTGTACCGCAAGTCGCTGCTCCCGCAGCTGTCGCTTTCGGGGAACCTCCCCGCCTTCAACCGCACCATTTCCAAAATCACCATGCCGGACGGTAGCGAGGCCTTCGTCTCACAGTCAACGGGCAACTATGCCGCCAGCCTTTACCTGCGCCAGGCCATCCCGTTTACAGGTGGCATATTCTATGCTTCAACAGGTCTGCAACGTCTTGATATTTACATGGATAATACTACCACATCCTATCTGGCCAACATCGTGAACTTTGGCATCTCGCAGCCCATCATCTCCTACAACACCTACAAATGGCAAAAAAAGATGGAGCCGCTGGCTCTGCAAAAGGCCCAACGACAATATGCGGAAGTGTTGGAACACATAGCCTTGCAGACGGTGATTTATTTCTTTGAGCTGCTGGAAACGCAGGAAACACTGGCGCTGAAAGTGGAGAACAAACAGAACAGCGACACGCTGCTGGCCACGGCACGCGAGAAATTCGCCATCGGCAAATTCACCGAAGCGCAGGTCCTGGAGGTGGAGGTCGATAATCTCAACCTCACCCTCGAAATAGAGCAACTCCTGCAGGAACTCTCCAACAGAACGCGTGTCCTTTGCGACTATATCGGTTGGGACGAAAGTGCCTCCCTCGTTCTGCAGGTGCCTGAAACACTCACCGTGGAGGTGATAGATTACGACAAGGCGTTGGGCCAGTATCGGGAGAACAGTCCGGCAGAACCCGACCGCCAACACCGCTTGCTACAGGCACAAAGCGATCTGGCGCGGGCAAAAGCCGACAACGGATTTTCAGTCAACCTGAATGCCTCCTTCGGACTTTCCAAAAATGACGAACGCTTCCGTAACGTTTACCGCAATCCGTTAGACCAGGAGCAGGTGACGCTGTCGTTCGAGATCCCGATTTTGGAATGGGGGACGGCACGCTGCAAACGTCGCCGGGCGGAGGCCTCCCTTGCCAATGAGGAACTGGCCATCCGGCAGGAGACGTTGGCCTCAGAACACGAACTCTCGGATTTTGTGGGACGGTTCAACGTGCAGAAATACAGACTGCAACTTGCGGTACGCACAACGGAACTTAGCCAAAGACGCTACGAGATGACCTCGGAGGCGTATGCGCTGGGACGTATCGGTTTTCTCGACTTCTCCACTTCGCAATACGAAAAAGACAACGCCCGCATCACCTATCTCCAGGCACTGGCTACCAGCTGGCAGTGCTACTACCAGATACGCAAGATGACCCTGTATGATTTCGAAAAGGGGGTGAAAGTGACAAGGGAACTTCCAGACGCGCCGAAATAGTCCGAAACTGGTGTCCCGTTTTTGTCCCGATTCTGTTCACTTTTTTGGGGGACTACAACAACGTCTTCCTCTCCGCCATGCCCTCCCACAAAACCTTCACATCACTGTACATTCTTCATTGTACATTGTCAATTGTAAATCTTATGATTCTGGTCTTGTTTTGGGGCTTCATCGTTGAAGCTGCTTGACCGTGTTGTGGGCGAGGATTTCGGCACGGTCGGCTACCGGGAAGGTGGGCGTCACCATGATGTCGAGCCGCAACTCGCGGCCGTCGTTGCGCAACTCGCGGCTGTCGGTGAGCTGGCTCACGATGAAACCGGCCGTTTCGGCATCCTCGTACGTGGCAGTGTCAATCATGCGGGCAATGTCGCCGAGACTCTGCGGGGCGAGCACCTGAACCGACACACGGTCGCTTTGGATGTAGAAGTTGACGGAGAACTCGTAATGCTGGTCCTCGGCATTCCGCTCGATGAGCGAAATCAGTTCGTGCATCCCATACGACAGCACACCGAATTGGTCTTCCAAGCCGAAGGTGTCGCAAAGGTTCTCCACTGCACCCAATATGCGGCCTTGGGCGTTTTGCAGGTTAAGGTTTTGTATTTCAATGGTATACATGGTGATATAATTTTATTCGATGTTATAAAAATACTGGTTGACTTTTTCTTTATAATAGTAGTTGAGGTTCGGGGGGATGGACTTGAGCATCTCAATCTGCTGCTGTGACTGGCGGTCCATGTTCCACTCTTTGGGCGGGTTGGGGTTGATGATGTCGCGGCCCTCGTTGCTCTCGCGCTTCTCGTCCTGCTCGCGTTGCATCTGGGCGCGCTCGCTCTCCAGCATTCGGGTCTCGATGTTCTTCTGTCGGTTGATGGTCTCGGTGGTGATGTTGCCGTTCACAAGGTCTTTCTCGGTCTTCTCCATGTCGCGGATCATCTGTTCGACCGACTTGTCGCCCACGCCGTTTTCCGACTTGAGGCCATCCTCGTACTCCTGCATCATCTTGCGGATGGCTTCCTGCTGGGCGGCCATCTTGGCGAGCTGTTCGCTCATCGACTGGCCGTTCTGCCCCTGCTGTCCCTCTTTCTTGCCTTGCTCCATGCTGCGTTTCAGGGCCTCCATCTGGCGGTTCAGCTGCTGCTGCAGTTCACGCGCCGTCTTGGTCTTTCCCTTCCCGCCGGGATTGTTGCAGGAGCCCTTCCCGCTCTTGTTCTTATTCTTGCAGTTCTGGCACTCGCTCTGTTTCTGCTTCACCTCCTTCATCGACTCGGCAAGCATGAGGGCGAGGTTGTTCATGCTGGTCATGGCGAACTGCTGCTGGGTGAGGGCGTTCTGCACGCGCTGGTCTTTCAGCGAGGCGACTGCCGCATCGATGTACGAGTTGATCTTGCCGACTTCTTCGTTGATGAACGGCTTCACGGCACTCTGGCGGCGTGCGAGGGCATTCAGCGAGTCGGCAATCACCAGCATATTGTCACGGATGTTGTGCTGCGTGCGGGCAATGTCGGGGAGCTGCGACGAGTGCTGGGTAAGCGGTCTGAGCCGCTCCATCACTGTCTCTTGGTTGAAGGATATCTGTACGAGGTTGTCCAAGATCTGCCGCAGGCTCTCCATGTCTTCCTCCAAATCTTCCTCCTCATTATCCAACATGTTCTCTTCCATCTTTTGAGCCATCTCCTCCATCTTCTCGCCCGCATCCTGCTGGCTCGAGGCCGCCTTGCTCCGGTTGTTCTTGTTCAGCGCATCCTTGCTGTCCTTGAAATCCTGCTCAATCTGCTGCTGGAGGTCTTTCGTGTCCAACAGTTTGTTGGGATCTTCCAGCTCTTTGTTGAGTTGGTTCAGTTCGTTAATCTCTTTTTTCAGTTCTTTAAACTGATTCTCAATGTCCTGCTGCTTTTGCAGAAGTTCTTGTTTGTCAATGGCTTTCTGTTCGCTCTGCTTGGAAAGCGCTTTCTGTTCCTCCGACAGTTTTTTTGCCTTGTCGATGATGTCGTTGTACTTCTTCTCGAACTCCAGTTGTTTGAAAAGCTCCAGCTGCTGGTCGAGGGTTTTGTTCAGCTCTTCCGTGTTGTTCTTCACATCCTGAACCGTCTTTTTCACCTCCTCCTTATTGTTATTCTGTTGGTTCATCTGGTCCATCATCCGCTGCAACTTTTCGTACATCTCCTTGATTTCATCCGAAAGAACTTTGTTGAACCGCTCTTCCAACTCTTTCTGCTTCTTGATGAGGTTTTCGGGGATATTTTTGTATTTATCCTCCATCATATTCTGCTGATTCTGAGCCTGTTTCATCTCATCAATCTGCTTTTTCAACTCCTCATACTTGTCGGTGAGTTCCTGCAACTTTTTCTTATCCTGC
>JAEEGL014449830.1_pt1 | contig 22996 bp, 22 predicted proteins | sample 9134231 | NCBI WGS metagenome assembly JAEEGL01 (sample SAMN16246548, study PRJNA631951) | gut metagenome | biome: gut microbiome; feature: rumen; material: fiber-attached | host: Bos | place: Iran: Karaj | collected 2018-10
AACTTAATGTACCATAGGCAGGATGTACATATGACTCCTGTAATACAGTATTAGCTTTATTGATATTGGTGAAAGTATCTAACATCACATTTAGACCACGTCTAATAGTACCTACTTCTACTGGTATATAAGAAGTACTATAGTTCAGTACATTAGTTAATGTTTCCGGTAACTCAGCAAATACATACAACGGTAATCCAGGTATTCTAACTAAAGGAGAAACTGCTCTAATCGTAGTAGTAGGTGCTTTAGTGAATAAATAGTTAGCACCCTTATTAGGCATACTAATAGTAAATTCTTTATTAGTTATACCAAAAGAGTATCTATTTATATCACTGTAGATTAACTCTATCTTTAATCTTATCTCAGTATCATCTCCAGTATAGGAACCTAAGAACATGAAGGAAATCATATCTAAGGTGATAACGTGATCAAACATGATTTCACAGATGTTATCATTACCATTAGTAATATAGTTAGCTGGATTAGTTACACGATGAATAAAGGTAGTATTACCATTAATAACACGCCAATCTATTAACTTATTGCTGCCAAAACAATGGATTCTATAACCTGCTATACTTCTATCATGATTGAATTCTAATCTAAAGTTAACTACATCACTTAGTACATCTACTGGTATACATGCTGGAGCAGACATATCAGCAGAAAATACTTGTGGTACTATATCAATTAAACTTTCAATATTAGTAGAAGTTAAACCATAGTTGTAATCGAAAGTAGTAGCATCAGTAGGTGACACGATAGATGGTACTAATATAGTACTAGGTGGAGTTACATCAGTCTGTGCATATCTGGATGGTAATTTACCCTGTGGTGCATTAGTTACGATAAACGGTGTTATCGTCTTAACTCTATACAGAACATCATCGATAGCATTGCTGATATAAACTCTACTATCATCTCTAGTCATGTAGTTATCGTGAGTATGATTAACTAGAGCATAATCACGTAACTTAGCAGACATTTCATTCTCTAGTGTAGCAGTATCGATGTAATCATGGGTATGATTAGCTGGTGCTGCTCCGATACTATCAGGAGTAATGTGGTGTGGGTTATTAGCGTTAATATGGGTAGTTAACTGAGATAGATAGTTACCAGTTAAAGTTCTAAACTGTTGAGCTAAAGTATCCTGCGTATGCTCATAGTAGTCTTTAGTTACATAGTTATCTGGATTAACTTCTGCCATATTAGTGATTCTATCAATGAAGTACTTATAGAAACGATCAGTTAAGAAATACAATCCAAAGAAATCAAGTCTTACATGTTCAGATGCTGGTACATCTACTGCTACTAAGCTTACTACATCAGAAGCAGGATCATCTATCGTAACATTAACGATATGCTCACCAGTTTCACGGATAGAGGCTATCCAGTTATTATTAACCAGTACATCTATTCTACCAGAGTTTAAACTACCTACATTAATCAGTAAGTAGTAGTGACCTATACTACTAAAACGATTAGGGTTAATAGATAGCGAATTGCTACTACTGCCACTATCGTAATACATGTAGTTATCTACTATACTCCAGTTATTAAACACCCAATCATCATGCTTAGAGAAATAGGTATCTACTAATGAAAGAGATATAACCGATAAATCCTGGAACAGATCTCCTTCTGGATCTAAAGATTTTAATGCAGCATGTATATCAGACATCTCATCATCTAGTACCGAACGAGTGATGATAGCATCAGGAACTTGTGGCGGGTTATTTGATTCAATCGTATTTACGGTTACGTCACTTAGGGTTAAAGCTTCCCCAACAAGCTGTTTAGTCACAATTTGCTCGGAAGTCATAGAGGATGTTATATCCATTGTAAAACACTCCTTTATAATAAAGTTCGTCATACGATAAGAAAAAAAAAATAAGCACACTAACCCAATCTAGGGCTAGTGTACTTATGTTAGTTTAGATAGTTTCGAAGCGTTCTTTCATCTTAGCGATAACTTCTTCCGGTACGCCATGTACGTTCTGATAGTTACCATTGCAAGTATGAATAACCACTTTATAACCATATTTCTCAGCCAGATCCAAATACGGTTGCATTTCCCACACTCTAGTGAATGTGTTAGCTACAGCTATATACTGGGTGTCTGACTTCATAGCCCACTCTACATTGGTTTGGCAATACTTGTGAGCCTGAGCAATCTGTTCAGGTTTAAACTCATATTTACCATTAACCATGAAGAAGTCATCTGCTTCATATGGTGTGATATGGAGTTCCTTTTTACAAAAGGTGGTCTTACCAGATCCAGGAACTCCTCTGACAATATGCAGTGTTTTCATATTTTTTTTTCTCCTCTATATCCTAACTCTACATAAGTGATATATATCTAAATTACAATCATATCTGCAGTGCTAAGATATCATCACTCAACTCATCATCATCAGCAGTGGTAGCTGCATAAATGTTAGTAACAGATTTATCTGGACCATCAATATCGTCTACTATACCTAATGGACCATCAAACATATAAGCAAAGTACTTATCTGCTTCTGGAGTATTAGTATCGTAACGGTGCTTGTCCAGCTTGAAAGTCATCCATGCTCTTCCTAGCCCATCGACCTCTTTATGCTGATACAATACTACATCCACTTCACGTTGTGGATCAGTACTATCACTAAGCATATCTAAGGTAAATTTCTTAACTGCACCTAATGGATTAGCTCTAACTACTTCCGCAGCTTTTCTATTTAACTGATGAGCTGTAATAAAACAACAGTTATTGGACTTAAGGAAGTTACATAAAGTACTGTAAAGATTACGTACAGCTAAATCTCTACTAAGATCTTCATCTTTCTTCATCAAGTTAACATAGTCAATAACTACTGCTAAAGGTGTTTGTCCAGCTGCTACATGGTTATTAAAATCTGTTATAAGTTCATTAACTCCAAAGTTAGCACCAACACGACGTTTAATCACAAATCTCCAACCTTTCTGCTTAAATGCATTAGCTACATATTCAGTCATAGTAGCTATGTCAATATCTTTAGGTGGTACTTCTTTCTTCTCAGAAATCCACAATTCAACAAATAATTGTTTTAAGTTCTGTGGAGTTTCATTCTCTAAGGAGTAGAATAAACAGGTAGGATTCTTAAACTCATCACTAACCTGATTATGAGTTACGATCCATCTAGCTATCTTTAATAACATTAGACTTTTACCGTTATATGGTAAAGTATTAATTACTACTGATTCACCTAACTTAATCCCTCTACCACCTAAAGCTCGATTGAATCCCTGTAGACCCATGGTAAATACATTCTTTACATTAATAGTATCATATACTTCAAAACCTTTAGTGATACTGGATTCATCATTAAAATCTACATCACGTACTATGGTGTTAGTAGTACCTAAGTTCTCTAATACTTTCTGATTACGCTGTGATAAATCTGAACAAAGATTATTAATCTTAGTTATCGTGTTAAAAATATCCTGAGTACTTCTACCATGACTACGACTGATAGCAAAAATGTGATTAATAGTTTTGTTATTATCAAACATCATTAGTACTGCAAGTAGTTCCTGCTGATAATACTTAATCATATCAGAAGTTAACGGCGTACTATCTGACAAGATACTCTTTAATGATGTATATAACTCAGGATCTTTAACTATGATTTCTTCTGCTTTATATTTAAGTAGAACAGTATCTGCATTATTTACATCCAGTGTGTTATGTAGTACTAATTTGATCAACTCTATATATAAGTTGAGATAATCACTGTTATTTAACTTAGTATCTTTAGTTTCTTCCTGATATAACTCTAAAAGTTTCTCTACAAGTTGAACACTGGTAACATCTTTACTATGTAGAATTAATATCAGCGCATCAACAAACAATTCGTTAGTGAATTGTATCATGATTATTCGACTCCTTCTGGTCTTTATTTTATAGAAGACTCCTGGTGAGTAATATTATACAATTATAGTTAAGGATTAAAAATAATGTCAAACATGGTCTCTTACACGATGATATCATCAGCAGATGATGTTAATCAGGGTGTTGCCCCTGGAGTATTTTTATTATCTGAACTACACCCGTTTGATCGGATGAAAGTAGTATTGGAGCAGGCTATCTATTTAGACTATCTACAAAAATGTAGTGTCACCAATACACTTGATGAGTACCGTCAAAATGTAGTATCATTATTTAATCAATTACCTAATGCCCTCTACGAGGATGATGTAATCCGCCAGGACTTATATAAAACTGGTTATGCGGCTGCACATCACATCTTATTCCGTGACCCAACTGATTTACTACACCACACAGGTATAACTGCATTTGATATATACAACATTTTTAATCAATTAGATGCTAGAGAATATTTCGGTAATCGTTATACTGCTTCTATGACTAAACCATTCTTAGATCAGTGGTTAGCATCTACCTGTGGTTGGTATAATGCCGAGGAGTTTAAAGATGGTATTACTACTAAATGTGCTATATATCTTCCTGAATTGTGCGTATGTAGTATAAAGGAAAATATTAATGCATACATTTCTAATGATGTATGTATTGTATTGATGCCAGTCAGAATGAATAGTTTTGATCTCAAAACTGCTAACACTAGAAATAGAAACTGTCTATCATGTTACTTAAGAAACTTTGACATGAGCCATCTTGGATTAGATGATTTAATCGGCATTTACGCCTCGTTTGCGATAGATCATGATAGATATGTTATGACAAATTCTAACGCTAGTGTTAAAGTCACTATGGCTGATATTTGTTTCGATATGATTACTGGAAGTTCATATGTCTTACACAATACTCCAGCAGGGAAGGATCGTATTGTAGACTTACCGTATTGGAAAGAACTAGTACTCTCTCATGTGAAAGAGAAAAAGTTAAAACCAGTACAGGATAGTAAACTTTTCGGTGAGTTGCTACGTAACATAGGCGAAAGCGATGACATCGTCAGCTATTTTACCAAGGATATTGATCATATCACGGCAACAGAAGCCTTAAGCTATCGAAAGAGCATCTACGCTAGTCTCTTTACTGACAAATTTAAAGCCAGTATGGAAGATGACGCTGATCCAGCTACTGATGATGCTACTGCTACTGGTGATACCGATACTGATAATCTTAGTGCAGATTTAGGTGGAACAGATGAAATGGATGATACATCCGATACGGGAGACGAATCTGACGAAACTACGGAAAAAGTCAAACCCCAAATCGACCCGCAGAAGATGCTATTAGAAATTTCCAATCCGCAAAATGAAGCGCTTAGTGATTATATGTACCGTGAACTCGTAGCACAGTCTATTTCAGCTATCATTAAAAATCCGCCTAATAATGCGAGACCTAATGATATCCTTATGCTGAAGAGATGGCGTTCTCGGTGGTTATATTTAGCGAGTGTAGCGTGTCTTAGAGATTTCTTAACTAGAGTCTCATTAAGGCTGTCTAAATAAAATTTGGTCTTGTCCGTTTATGTTGAAAGGAATTGTTAAATGAATAAACTTACAACTAAAGATATCTATAACAGTATGCGCAACCGTGCAGCTGAAAAATATGATGCATCAGATTACTCAAAACTGCTTGCTGTTGTGAAAGCTACTGAAGACTTCCTGGCTGATAATAATATCATCAACGCTACTCTGAATGTTAGAGATCCTAACGTTATTTGCAGCATGGAAGATCTCTCTAGTGCTAATTGGGAAAACAGTGGATATAACGCTATCGAATCATTACTTGATCAGGCTAGAATTCCACAGAACATGCGTGCATCAGCTGGTGACGCAGTAGCTTGCTTACTTGCTCGCTGGAAAGCTTGTGCTGGTAACAATGCTAAGTTCTTAGATCAGCATTTCAGCCATGGCGGTAAAGAAGTACGTGCTGAAGATATCAATAGTACTAACAACATGGTATTTGCTACATCTCTGTTTTGTCAGATTGGTAACATTCAAGGCAGCCCAAGCATGGAAGCATTTGGTGCTAACATCGATAAAGTTATTCCTGATGTTAGAACAACTATGGCTGTAACTCTGTTACAGTTCCACAGAGGTTTGCTGGATAGAATTATCCATAGACGTTCTTCTGGTTCTCCATATGTACACTACACTGTACCATATGCAGAAATCTACGACATGCTGAAGTCCTATGATGACGATCATGAAGTACGTAATGAAGGTGACCATCGTCAGACCTTCTTAAGTCTGTACAATGATCCTCGTGCTGTATCTAACGAATTACAGCCTATCATTCCTCTGGTAATTAATGATGTTAATGGAGATCTGATCAGTGATGGTGTTATTGCAGTTAACCGTAATGTTAACCTGTTTGATTTATCTGTACTGAAAGGTCAGATTGGTAAAGATCATTATAACTACACTGATCTGGTATCTGAAAACGTGCTGCTGAGATCTGTTCTGATTGAAATCAGCGATGGTACTAACACTGAACGTATCATTGTTCCTACCTCTAAGCTGAATGAAGCTAGACTCAATATGCTTCCTAACACCAACGATTCTGGTAACCGTGGTGGTGTATTAAGCTACACAATTATGCTTGATCAGAATACCAAGTTAGCTAACGGTAGTACTTCTACTATTTTAGCAGCTTGTACTGATACTGACTTCATCCGTGCTAAGATCAACTTCACAACTCAGATTAATCTGAAATATGGTGATGTTCGTGGTTATGGTGTAATCTCTCACGCTGCTTACAACCTGAACAACGCTGTAGTTGCTACTGAAGTTTCTTCTTTAGCTGAAAGCATTACTGCATCCATCATCGGTTATGAAATCGATGCTAGATACTCAGAAGAGAACTTGAGAAAATCTAACCTGGCTATCCAGTCACATGTTAGAACCTTCGACTTCGAAATCTCTAATGGTAGAAACATCCTCGTTGACTACGCTCTCGATGATGAAGCTCCTAACTACCTGATGAGCTTAGTAACTGAAGCTATTTCTCTTGGTCAGGATAAACGTGGTATCGATGTAGTAGTTGAAACTCTGATGTATGTTTACAATGTAACCAATGAAGAAAACCGCGATCCTAAACTGCGTGCTAGATTAGAAAGAGTTGGATTCCAGTATCCAGCTGCACAGTTAGTACAGCCAGTTGTATATATCAACAATATCGATATTTCTAATGTTGATAATATCCGTTCTGGTGACTTACTGGGTGATATTCGTTCTTATGCTGAATGGGAACTGATGCACCACTTTGCTCTTCTGTACAGCAACTCCTTCTACAAACATGCTCTGCAGCCAGGTGAAGCTCCAACCTTTAAGGTATTTACATCACCTATTATCCTTGAACTGATCTTCAGTATTCCTCATTATCACAACCACCTGAACAGAACTGAATCTGTTGATGGTTCTACTGTTGAATACAGAAGAGTACTGCCTGATGGTACTATCTTAGATTGCGTAACAACAACCTTCAATTACTTACGTAACAAGATTGTTGCTATTCCTTATCGTGAGAAAGATACTGAATCAGTACTTAACTTCGGTACTAACTGGGATTACGGTATGTATGTTGCTAACTACACACCACAGATGCACAATGCTGCATGGAAGCGTATCTTCGCTAACAGCAGAACCATGGTAATTCCTACCAACCCAATTGGTCTGTACTTCGATGTTCAGGGTCTGAATACCTTCATCGACATGTTCCAGACTGTTGGTGGCAATGGTACTACATTACCAGAACCAAGCGACGTTATTGCTAATAACAACAACGGCTAATAACTAGCTTAGCGAAAAAATAAATTTAAGGGAGAGGTAGTAGTGGCAATCACTACTACCTCTATACTTCTATTTTCTCTCAACATAAGGAAGTTCTGTATATGGAATTGTTTGATACGATTGAACTCATGAAAGCTCCTGATTATAAATCCAGATTCAAGGCTGAATATTATCAATTAGATATACGCTGTAGAAAATTATCTGATATGCTTACTAAGTATCGTAATGGTACTCTACCATTTACACCTACCTGTAGCATAGAAGTATTATCAGCACAGCTTAAGTGTATGGAACAGTATAGAAGTATTTTACAATCTAGAGCTGAAATTGAGCATGTAGATCTCTAAGTGAAAAAAAAAACATATACATCGTATCACTAACAATGTATATGTTTCGACATGAGGAGAATTATGAATCTTATTCAGTTAAGTAATATATAAACTAAATATAATTGAACCAAAAAAGAATACCAGGATATGCTCCAGGTATTCTTTGGTTTCTAAGGACTATATATGAACTAAAACTAATCTAAATATGCTACGATATTACCATCCTGCAAAGCAGTAAATACCTTAATGCAGTTTCTACCATCATCTTTATCCAGCTTAAAGCCATCTTTCAATACCCAATACTGTTTTCCGGTAGATGATATCTTCCGTTCGCAATATTCCCGAATAGATGGACGATACCAAGGAATATCAATGATATCGTATTTCTCTAAACCTGCACGATTATGTAATTCATGATTTATCGCATCAGCTAACTCAACATCAGCATTAATCTCATTAGTGATATCATCAAAGATAGCAATAACTCGATCATCTCTGGTAATTAACTCTGCTCTTAAGGCGGTTAACAATCCGATTAATGTAGTTGCCGTCCAGTCATAGTCTTCGACCATGTCTTTAGGCATAGCCTTAATGATCTTGTGAACCATACCTTTTGATATACCATCAACTCTTATGCCGATAGTATATAAGAATGCTTTAACACCAGTGACCCGATCTTCATCTTTTTCATGCTCTGCTAAGACATCTTCCAAACCAGTAATTATAACCTGATAAGTAGTTGGCTGTTTAATCATACTTATTAGTTCATTAACAATATAGTTAAACTGATTTTCTAACGGTTTAGATGGATCTGGATATTTTCCCTGTTCATCTAAAAGATCAAAAAATGTTTCTACTAATTTTTGCATTGATTCATTGAACGCCATAATTGGCCTCCTTTATTCATAGATTAAAATACTACCCACTATCTACTATAGTAGATAGTAAGACGAGCTTACTTTATCTCGTTCTCACCCTGATAATGTATATTTGAAACATAAATGAATATAAATACCCTACCCAGCTTATTAGGCTGAGTAGAGTAATATGTATTTATGGTGCTAACATAAGTTTTCTACTACGATCAAATATAGATTCATCTAAGTTATTTAACCCATTCATCATATCCTTAACATTATCATCCATATCTTCAACTAAGTTACCATCATCACCTATAAGCTGAGTGAACTGTTCTTTAGACCATTGTAATATATCCTGCATACGAGTAGATAGATTAGGTTTATTACCAGTATCTAAAATTAACTTATAGATATATACATCAGCATCCTGTCCGATACGGTATACACGATCTGATGCTTGATAGTAGTCTACTGAACGGAATGGTACATTAAGGAAAATAACGGTATTACATTCCACGATAGTGTGACCAGTTGATAGCACTTTAGTTGATGCTATCAACGGGTTGATAGATGGATCAGCTTTAAACTTATCTAGTAATGCTCTTACTTGCTTAGAGTTAGTACCATCTATAACCATTGGGTTAAGCTTATTGCGTTTACAGTATTGCTCTGCGGTTTCTAAACTGTCAGTATAAGAACTAAAGAGAATAGTTCTCTTTTCTGCAGTATTGATTATATCTAAAACCTGCTTACCGATTAGGTCAGTAGTCATAGCTATACGTAATCTAGTCAATAAGTTACCTATAACTTCACCTAATACCTTAAACTTAATGTATTTGTATACTGATTTAGCATCTCTAAAATCTTTCTTAAGATTATTAGGTAAACTAGGTATAATAACCTTATTTTCATACTGGTTAACTGACTGTATCAATTCACGTACATCAGGAGTTAGAAATACACCTTTTCTGGACTGGAATAAACCTCTAACTTCAGTTAACATCTTACGGTAAGATAAGTATGCTGGTTTATCGGCAGGTTTAAGACAATACTTAGCATAGTAGTCTAAGATATCTTCCATCTTCTTAACATATTCAGCTTCATGTTCTTTATAATAAACTAATCTCTGTGCAGTATACTCAATAACTAATTTACGTACTGTATCTAGGGTATAATCATTACCATTAGCTATTTTGACTTTTAATTCAGCTTCATGCTTATCAGGTAACTCAAGTACCTCAGATTTGAGTTTACGGAACATGATGAATCCTAAACGGTTACATAGTAACTCATTCATCAATGATACATATCTACATAGTTTCCTAAGTCTATTTTCTACATTAGAATCGTAAAACTTATCTAAGATACGGAAGATAGGTAAACACTCTATACCTAAAGCTTTTATAGGCGTAGCTGACATCAGTAAGATATCATCAAACTTATAGGTTTTACATAACTCTATTAACTCTACTGTACGTTTAGCATGGATATCTTTGAAGTTATGGCATTCATCTACTATTACCATAGTTTCTTTAGGGTTAACTAAAGTTCTAACTAATGTAATTAACTTACCTATGAACTCATAGTTAATAACTATGTAATCAACTGTAGAATTTAATTGTTCTATCGGGTCAGCTATAGTCCAAATCTTAGCATCATGTACTGTATCATCTATTTCAACTGGCCATACATTTCTTGCTACAGTTAGAGGTGCTATAACGATAGCATGTTTCTTATGTAAGCATTCCTTTAGCATAATAGAAGTAGTAGACTTACCTAGACCAGTATCAAGGGATAATAAGTAACCATTTAAATGCAGAGCTGTTTTTCTCTGCCAGTATACATCTCTGATAAACTCTAATTGATGTGGCAAAGGAGTACGTCCTAGCTTAGCTAATACATTTAAGTCTACAGCTGAATCTATCGTACTCTGGGTATCTTTATACCAGGTTTTTTCTATAAGAAGATTTTGTAACTTACTGAACTTAGAGGGTGAATAACCATCCTCAGTACCTTTATTTAAGATATAGATTAATTCTGGTACAAAGAACTTATGTACTCTAATCATACCTATACCACTTTCACTGAACATATTGTCACAGAAGGAAGGACTATGTCCATATTCTTTCTTGATAAAGTGAATAAGATTATTGATAACTGAACCATGAATAACAACGAAATTACCGTCTTCTTCTACATCAAACATGTTACCAAAATAGAACATTCCCTTAAAATCTTCTGTATATATAGATGCTAGGCTCATAATGGTTATTACTCCCTTGCTATTCGAGATTTACGCTGTACATAACATCATAATGTAGAAGACTAAACTAGTGGAGACCGGTTTACCATGTACGACGATATTAATGAATGTATAATAAAAGTACAAAAACTTAATATGTCTATCAGTCGTGACTTAACTAAGTATGATCAAATTAAACTACTCCATGATCATACTACTAAACACGGAATAGATAGAACATTCCTTCAATTATTTGATGCTAAGTTGCTTAATTCAGTATTTAAAACTAACTTACCTAGTTATGAATCTCTGTATGAAGATGCTATCTATGATCATAATTTCATTATGGCTACTGAATCATTCTTAGGTGAACTGTTTAGTTCTATAGTTGATAAGATGAAAGCTGTAGGTAGATCTATCCGTAAGGGATTTAACTGGTTATTTGACTATCTTAAATTTGCTCAGTTAAAATTAGACGAATTTAAAGATAAGATGAAAAACACTGACTTTAAGGAAGCATATGCCAGTTATGATGGATATACTCCAGACGATACACTTAAAGCTTTAAATATTACACCGGTTAACGGTTTACGTACCTTAATAAATGATACTAACAAAGTTATCGATACTTACTTATGTGGTAGACCTAATTTAAATAATTTAGATAACGTACTACATAAGCTAAGTGCTACTATAGCTAAATACGATCGTGATGTTAAAGCTATGCCAGATTTAGGTTCTATGTATATAAAAGTTAATCAGGCTAAGTTGAATAAAGTTATTGCCGATACTTCCAGCTATGTAAACGATATGCTTAAAGTACGTAAAACCTTTGAGGATACTGGCGATAGATTAATCGATTTATTAAATTTCTGGGGTGAAACCCAAAGTACTACTATAAGTACTACTGGTGGCACTGATGGTGCTAATACCACTTTCAGTCAAACTACTAAGGAAGATGGTGATTATAGCCGTATAGCGATGTCATTCGTTTCTGCTATATGTTTCTTTGGTACTACTTTAATTGATCATACTAAACTTGCTGTAAAATCCACACTTAATTTATGTGACGCAGCCTTCGATAGGGAGTAAATAATGCTAAATCTAAATGCAATGTTTAATACATCTTGCGATGTGTTTGATACTAGAAAGAAGGATAGTGAAGTTAATAACGAATCCCTCGATGCAGATTATCTGTTAAATGATCTATCATCCAGTCTTAACGCTATTTCTAGTCAGTTTAGTGCACTGATGTCTAGCCATAACCGTATCAGTGATATGTACAGTTACATCAAGTTATATGGTGTTGATCGTGCTTGCGTACAGGTATATAATCGTGATGGGTTATTAACAGATTTAAGTAATGGTGTAGTACCTGCTACTGAAGATTTTCGTGAAAGCAATGTTAGCAAATATACTATCGCCTGTATGGAAGGATTAGGTGAAGCTTTTATTAAAATTCTTAAATGGTGTTGGGAAAAACTTAAAGCTATCGGTAAATGGATCGGTGAAAAAGTTGTAGCAGCATTTAACTGGATACTCTCTATATTTAAGTCAAATAAGAAAAAAGAAATGACAATGGCTGAAGCAATAGAAGAGCTAGCAAAAGTTAAGGCAGAAGCCAAGGCTAAGATGGATGAAATAGTAAAAAGATTTAATGCATCTTCGTCTTCTAATAAAATTACTGGTGTGGAAGATATATCTTCTTCCTATAATGAAAGAGAGAAATTCTACGCCAGTCAGATTATGGATGTGGGACGTGACATAATTTTTGCTATTAAAGTCAATACACAATTAAACCGTGATCAAATCAAAAAAAATCTTAAAAAAATAAATGAATTTACTACAGCAGTAGATAGGTATAGTGGTGATGCGGATGATGATAGTAAATTTGAAGAAGCATATAAACGTGCTTCTGGCGAAGCTGGCGGTAGAGCTGGCGAACACTTTGAGATGACAGATCAAAAAGAACAAATTAAAAAGCTCACTGATAAATTAAAAATTATCACATCTAATCCACTGCGATTTAAAGATTTTAATGATCTTAAAAATTCATTCAAGAAACAATGTAGTCTACGTTCACAATTTGAGGATGTTATGGCAGAAGCTAAATCGTTAGCCGAACAAACTAGCGAACAGCTAAATACACTAGTTGAACGTGCAGATGTAGTAGCAAAGAAAATTAAAGGAATACATTCTGAAGACGCACTAGAATGGGGTCGCCGGCATTATAAATGGCACGATCTCGGTCACGGTCCTAATACTAAACTTTACGAACCTGCGTCAGCTAAAGAGAAAGAATATGTTAATGACACGAAGGTTCTTAAAGGAATTAACCAGGAAATATCGGCACTTCAAACAAACGCTGACGCTGTTAATCAGATCGTTAGAGTAGCGACTGGTATGACTAGATGGTTTAAAGCTAATTATTCCGAGTATGGTGATGTGATAGATACTCTTGCTAAAGAAATGAAAAATAAAAAAGATGAATAAAAAAAAATAACACAGTCCTATTACGGGACTGTGTTATTATCTTTCTGTTATGTTAAAATACATAACTCCTCTTTGTGTTTAGCTCTATAGTCTGGACAATATACACATTTTATTTTTTTATTATATGAGATTAGAGTAATCGTACTTTAATCAGGTTATATCTTATTTAAACAAGGGAGGCTATTATGTCAGTAACTCCAGGTTCATCTTCTAAGCTCAATACTGTACGTGGTGTTTCAGCAATGTTGGTAACAACTGCTGCTGAAGAAATTTCACTTGCTACAAAAGTATTGCCAGCCAATATTTTAGTTAAGAAATCTGATGACAAGATTTATATTACCGATGGTATTAAGACATTGGCAAACATTGATCCACTTACTGATCAGGTACTTACAGTAGCTGAAAAGACTGCGTTGTCTACAGCTCTTGGTACAGGTACATATACAGCTGCTGCTGGCGGTGTCGTAGTTCATGCTGCTAACGGTAAGATTGATGATGACTCATTGAACGTAGTTAGCAGTGGTAAGATCGTTGAATCTTACCTGTCTGACTACATAGATACAACCACTCACAAAGTACTGCTGTCAGCTCTGCCTGATACAGTACGTGCTGGTGTAACATATGTAGCTGATATCACTGCTCGTGATGCACTTTCTGCAGAACAGAAGAAGTCATTAGCATTCGTTATCGATGCAACTGATGACTCAACAGTTACACAAGGTGCAGCTATGTACGGTTGGGATGCATCCGCTAATAGTGGCGCTGGTGAATGGATTAAGATCGCTGAAGTTGAGTCCCTCGATATCGACATTTCAGCAATCGAATGCTCTTACACTAATGCTCAGGCTGCCGGTGCCATAATGTACGATCATCCATTACTGATTGATCTACCAACAGCTACCGATTTTGCAGCATTAGGCATAGAATCCGCAGTTGTTAATATTTATGTTTTCGCAACTACTTACGCAACTTGGATTTTAACTTCAAATGGTGAACTTTATGGCTGTGGATATGGTGATTCTGGTGGACAAGGATCTGGAAACGCACTTAATGTTAAAACATTCACTAAAAGAGCTGAGAATGTTAAAACAGTTAGTTGTTCGGAATACACAACTTGGTATATAGATAATAATAATGATCTTTACGGTTGCGGAAGTAATAGTTATGGACAACAGGGTTCTGGTGATACAAATAAAGTTACAACATTTACTAAAAGAGCTAGTAATGTTAAAGAAGTTATTTGTACAAAGAATATGACTTGGTATATAGATAATAATAATGATCTATATGGTTGCGGACGTAATAATTATGGTCAACAAGGATCTGGTGGTACTGATGACGTTTTAACATTCACTAAAAGAGCAGAAAATGTTAAAGAAGTTAGTTGTTCAGACGGACCTGATGGTAGTACAACATGGTATATAGATAATAATAATAATCTTTACGGTTGTGGATTTAATTATTATGGAAATCAAGGATCAGGAGCTTCTGGTGGTTCAGCTGATGTTAAAACATTCACTAAAAGAGCAGAAAATGTTAAAGAAGTTATTTGTACAGACACGACAACTTGGTATATAGATAATAATAATAATTTATATGGTTGTGGAGGGAGCAATTTTGGACAACAGGGTTCTGGTGATAAAAACAATGTTTTAACATTTACTAAAAGAGCAGAAAATGTTAAAATAGTTAGATGTTCAGAAAATACAACTTGGTATATAGATAATAATAATGATCTTTACGGTTGTGGCAATGGTAGTTCTGGACAACAAGGAACTGATGGTACTGATGACGTTAAAACATTCACTATAAGAGCTAGTAATGTTAAAACGGTTAGTTGTACAAGCAACACAACTTGGTATATAGATAATAATAATAACCTTTATGGTTGTGGAAGTAGTAATTATGGACAACAAGGAACTGGAGATACAGGTAATGTTAGAACATTCACTATAAGAGCTAGTAATGTTAAAGAGGTTAGTTGCTCAGAAAATACAACTTGGTATATAGATAATAATAATGATCTTTACGGTTGCGGACAGGGTAATTATGGACAACAAGGATCTGGAACTTCTGGTTATTCAGTTAAAGTTTTAACATTCACTAAAAGAGATTATAAAACGGAATAATCATGACTGATTATCATATTAAAGAAATGAGAAGATAAATAAAAAAAATAACACAGTCCTATTACGGGACTGTGTTATTATCTTTCTGTTATGCTAAAGTACATTACTCCTCTTTGTGTTTAGCTTTACAGTCTGGGCAATATTCACAATATGGGTCTTCCAGTAAATCCGCTACAGGTATAGGTTCTCCACACTCCTTACAGAATGTTACTGGAACTCTACGCCAAACATTACTAGAATACATACCTTTACATGATTTATTGTCTTGTATTGGAAATTTTTCATTAGGGAAGTCTTCACGATAATGCTGTTCACCATTATTGATTCTACTAATAACCATGTAGTGTATGTCTAAACTTTTCGCAACCTGAGTTATAGAATAACCCAACTTAAGCAACTTAATTGCTTCACTAGCAAGTTTAGGATTTTCATACTTAGCAGTCCAAGCCTTCTTAGGTTTCTTTTTAGAAGCAATACTGCTATCTGTGTCCGTAGCATCACTGATCACGATATCATCATGAGCACAGTTGATAGAAACATTATCCACAGCAGCAATAGGTTCATCATTTTTCAATTCAGACCTAATTTTCTTTTCACATTTTTCGCAATAACACCGCCTCAAATTAGTTAGCAGTTCTTCTGTATGTATAGGTTCATTGCATTCTTTACATATTGTTACTGGTATGTTATCACCAAGCTTTCTGGAACCAATTTTAGGCATTTCTCGTATTGGGAATTTATACATACCATTTTTTATGTAACCTCTACAGGACGAGTCTGTACCTCTATTAATTCTCCTAAGCTTCCATGCTGGTAAACCCGTATATTCTCCAATTTTCTCCATACTGTAACCTGCCTTAATTAGTTTGATTAACTTGGCGAATACTTTAGGGTCGTACATTTGAATATCAAATGGCTCGTAAAAACGATCAGGAAGCTTACGCGCATATTCCTCACTCATCACATTCGCACACTCAGTATCATCGTTGATCACGATATCACCATTAATGTAGTTAATAGAAATATTATCCACTTCAGCAGTATGTTGAAAGCCCTTCAATTTAATAAAAATCTTCATAATTTACCTCCTGTCTATAATAGACATAGATACTAGGATAACAGAAATGTTTTATAACGATAGCACTATGCTACTCATTAACCTAGTTGAATAAGGCTTATGAATGTACCTTATTCGTTAGTATTATATATAACTAAGAATATAATGAATCATAGTGGGAGATCCTATATGCTAGCGGAAATATACTTAGAAAATATCAAAACTAACTCTAAATTTCTATTAACTAAACAACAGTGTATATCTATACTAGATGACATACTTAGTATATATAGTAAAAAGTATGGATTAACTATTAAAGATGTTAAAATAGAATTATCAGAACAACCTAGGTATACTAATGGTAAAATCTGCAATAATCCGGAAGTATTTAAAAGTTATGGTGGATGCTGGACTTCTAAGAAGATCATCTATATCAATCCATACGCAATAAATGCATACTGTTATATCTGTAAGTTAGATATAACTAACGTCGACTTAACTGAGTTTCATTCATTTATGAGAACACTCATAGCACATGAGTTAGCACATGGTGTATGGGAGTATTATAGTAATAAGAAGTTCAAAGATAGTATTCTCGAATCAGCTAAATCCAACAAGTTTAATACTGATTATTTAGACTGGGTTAGAAAAAATAATCCCGATAAACTAGACGAAGAGACTTTCTGTGAGTATATGGCAGATAGTATTACTACTGATAATCAGTTATATCTCTATAACGTTGTTGATAATACGTACGGTGATGCCACAAAGCTTCTTGCTAATTATGGTCTATGTTCTCCGTATGATATTTACAAACGAGATAAGCAATTATTTCACCGTATAGTATTTAAGAATTATCATGAACGTGCTGAGGAATTTTTAAATAAAGCTAATGCAACTGATGAAGACGTATTAGAATTTCTAGATAAAGGTAGACCACCTTGTACATCTAAGTGTATATTCTTTGCATTCGCTACAGTTGAGGAACTAGAATTGAGTTATACTAATAGGATTCAATTCCGAATTCCTTTTTCTGTTATTGAAAAGTATAGCATTGGCGATCCTATTAAGTTCCTAGGACGAATTCAAACAAAGATGACATTTCAAGAGCTTAAAGATAATTTATCAAAGCTAACGAAGCAAGCTATTATTGGAAGTAAGACAGCGAATAATACTAAACTCAGATATAAGTATATAGTACATTGCGCAATACCAATGAAACCGATACCTATAAGTGAATGTGAGATTATATAACAAATAAAAAAAGAAGACCCTTCCCTACATTGAGGGAAGAGTCTTCCTACTAAGTTATAGTTTACTTAATTGCTGTATAAGTTCATTTGCCATCTGTATCAGAATCATCATCTATCCATGCCTGAAAAGCATTTTCTTCAGTATATGACCAATTTATAGTACATTCAAGCTTACGACGTATGTTATTTAGAAACTGATTTATTTTAGACCATGTTGCTGGGTTATCAGTACGATAAGCCTTTACCTTGTTATCAATATAAGGTACTACGTTAGGTATACGTGATTTACCATTAGTATATTTATTGCATATAATCCTACGGCCATCAACATTTACTAATGTATCGATACAGAATAATACTGCTCTCCTTAGATCTTTAAGATCCATATAAGGAGTTACTTTCTTACAGTGTTTAAGTATCGGGTCCTTCAGGTGATCTGTTATTGCGGAAAATACCGCAAGATAAGCAAGCTGATCAGGACTACCTTCTTTTTCATGGTCTGGAAATATATGATCAGCACTATTCTTCAATACAGTAGTTACCAGTATCTCTACTACATCAGCTATATGTGCTGTGTCATATATTATCGTATCGTCACTTCTAGTCTTCTCTTTCATTATTTACTCCATATGTATTTTTTAAATTATCCGTTTCAACCAGATATATCGATCATCTTCTGTATCGACACCATGATACTTATACCCATGTCTCTTATACCACTCACCAACCCATGAAGTCTTCAGATATCTCAGGTATATTATAATTGCACCATGCTTCTTAGCATACCGTTCAGCTTCCAGTAAAATGGTATTACCATATCCTTTACCTTTATATTCAGGGTATACATCAACGTTAGCCAAGTATGCTGATTGGGGATCATCATCGTAGTAATACAGGGCAAACCTATATGCTTCTGTAGTATAGTAATAACAGACACCCCATTCTGTCTTTTCTTCACGGATGTTCATTTTCATTATCTACTCCAAATTCAACTTCTTCAGCCATTTTGCCACAAACCGCAACGTCACACTTCATAGCCAGATATGGCTTTACTTCTTTAGTTAATTCGTCTGGAATATGTATCACATGCTTATGTGTATATTTACCCATGGATACATATTCGAAGTATTTGAGTGACGTAATCATATCTACAAATTCTTCAACCATAAAGCGTGATTCTTTGAATACTGGTAGTCTGCAGATGATTGTATAAATACCGCCAGCTACTTTATCAATCATGTGACCATCTGCCACCCATTTACGTTGTATCAGTTCTACGAAGATTTTCTTTTTACATAGAGTATCCAGACCCTCTTTATTAGTAACTAATACTATCTCAAGTTTTCCCATATCTTAACTCCACTATACCTTTAACTCAACAGGTTCACTTAACTTAGCGCCATATATCGTTGCTTCACGGTGTATGAACAAATAGGTTGCAATATTATTAACGTTATCTGGACAGTTAGACTCATATTCTAAATCATCCATTTCTTCACCTATACTTACACATTCATAATACGGAAGTGAGTTAATTGCTTCCATGATTTTTTCATTCATAATCCATGAATAATTTATCGTATCAATATCGAGATGATAAATACCACCAAATACATCATCTATTTTAGTAGCAGTAACATATCCAGCACTTATTAAACCAGAAAATCCCTCATGATTAGTTAAAGTATCCAATCCTTCTTTATTAGTAACTACATCAATTTTAACCAAATATCCCATAATAAAATTTCTCCATATTTAAAACCACTATAGTCATATTAGTAATATATAAATTCATATAACATGAAAAAAAAATAAAACCACCAGCTTCCTCAGGGCTGGTGGCAACGTTGTTGTTCGATTGATCAATTAGAATTTGAAAGGCAGATTGTTGCGCTGAACCAGATCCTGTAAATGCTTTTTAAGTTCCGCAGTGACCTCATCAATTTCCTGATTAGACTCAGCGTTATTGATGGCCACCTTAGCCAATGATAACGCATTGTCCAACTGCTTGATGGTATCATCAAACTGCTGCTCACTGATGATACCATTGACCCACGCGCTTGCGATATTGTTTTTTGCGTTTACAATCGCACGGTTTAATGCACTGCACACTGTGAACTTGATATCAGATAAACTCATTGCCTTCATAATTTGCTCCTTAGTAAAATTTATCCTGCACTTATATACTGACTATGTACTATAGTCAGTGATGCAAGAGGCAGAAATATATCTCACATCGCTAAAGTAATATAGAAATGAAAAACAAATGAACGATATACCAGTACTATGATAGTTATATTCCTAAAGGTTCATCTAGTTAATTCTAATAAATGACTACTATAAAAAAAAATAACATCTATACCGCGAACGGTATAGATGCTATTTACACTTTGGCAATGCAAACTCTTTAATTAGCTTTGTATCTATATCAGCGTTGGTCTGATCTTAAGCAGATGCAGAAGATCTTCGATCGTGCCAGCTGGCCATGGGTCAGCTTGTGTACCATTCTTACTAATGACGAAGTCTTTGAATACTCTCCTCATTTCTACCTTGTCAGTCTTGACGAGGATGGTATCGGTAACGTTTTCAGTATTCTGTAATCTCGACCTTGCTTCATCAATGGATGTATCAATTGGGACAATGACTTCTCCGTTGATCCATACTGCTACACTGCTACTCGTTATACCAAAGGTAAGTTTAACAGTACCTCGAATTATACTAGGCACCTCTACATCAGGATCAGGTCCACAACCCATCCAATCTTCTTCTTCTACTACTTTTTCAAGAAAAGCAGCTAAGCCATTCTTAGTGCCTAGCTTCAGTAATGCAAATTCTGCAGTATCATCATGACCCCTCTGTCCTACCTCTAATATATGTGGAATTTTTGCAGTCATAACAGCTTTCTTGATTTCAGCGATAAGAATCACATTCATATCAATAATCATACTTAACTCCTCAACCTATACAGGCTATAGAAACGTTAGGCCCAACAGCGGATTAATAGTAGCCCTACACTAGGGTTTATTACCTAACGGTGAACAAGCTATGATCCTCTTGCTCACTTCTATAATTTATAACTATAAATATATTGAAAGTCCTACCCTACCCTATTTATTAGTAGCTTCATCCAGTTTATTAGCTATATAGGTTAATTGCATTTGTAGCATATCGATCTTCTCTTCTAATCTAGCTATATTCTTAGCTATATCCACTACATTAATAACTATATTACCACTATCGGTATTTAAAGTGATAGTATCTACTTTTAGCTGTTGATCAGGTTGTAACTCAACGAAATCGTTATCCATTTCTATGTCAAATGGCATCATTAACACTCCTTATTGTGTAAAATGGGTACTACTACTATATATTACATAAAACATAAATAAATATCACTGGTAGACTCCTGTATAGAGTCTACCAGTGATAGAGTTTACTCAGGTTTTTCTTCATCTTTCTTTTCTAGTTCAGGTAATCCTGCAATAGAAGTCAATATACTTAGTAGGAACGCAGTACCTGCAGTAGACAATACTATCTTTAAATCAGCTGTTGTAGCAATAACAGTCAAAGTACCGATAGATGCTAATGCAGTTTGAGCAAAGGTCTTAATAGCGCGAATAAGTGCAGCTTTAAGCCATCCTTTAGTTGATACTCCGGACATATATTACCTCCGTTGGTTGTTTTACCCATAGCATGGGTAGCCCGTAGTATCCTCTTCATCTCTAGTTTCTTCTGAAGTATATTCATGAAAGTATGGATTATTTACTTGATTATATTGTACTGATAAGTCATTATAACCATCACTTGTTTTCGATGCTGATATGACTATATGTATGGGAATAGTATCTGGTACAGCAGTATCAGGTATTTCAGCTAAGGTACCCTTATGTATTTTACAGAATTTTTGATTAGAACTACCTCGGAAATATGATCTATCAGTTATCTTCTTCTCCAGTATAAATGGTTCAGTTACTATGATGTTAAAGTAAGTTAAAAACTCTAAAAATTCGGGTTGTTTAGATTTTATATACTTATTTAGTTCATCTTGCGTATAACCTGTATACAACATCAAATCGTATTTACGGAGGTATAGCTCACGTACTATAGGTAATAATGTTCTCCACTGACATATAGGTTCTCCTCCTGATATAGTTATACCTCTATCCATCGGGTTACATGTCAACTCATCTATAACTTGTTCTTTAGTCATATTAACCGCATCTTTAGAATTGAACTTCCAGGTATGCTGGTTATGACAACCTTTACAATGATGAGGGCAACCCTGTACATATAGTACTGTTCTTAAATTAGGTCCATTAGCGATATCGTTATGATAAATACCTGCTACTCGTAGTAACATACAACTATTCCTTGATTAATTATGCCCTTTTACATTCTTTCTGGTGCTCAATGCTGTGTTTAACTCTATCAGTTAATTCATGTAGTTTAGCACTATTAAAACGTTGTGTAGTTGCTAGGTATCCTGTTATACGTGCAATATGAGTAAATGGTACACCTTCTCCAATCATTTTGTCTTTTATCATTTTAAACCCTCACTTATAGTTAGATAACAGTATTTAGTGTTATTAGCACCAAACTATATTATCCATTTTTTGTTAAAAGATTATCTTATAAACGAAAAAAAAAATATAACTCTACACCACTCATAATGGTGCAGAGTTATACCCTTAAATACACTAAATACACTAAGCTTTTTCATACTTACGTTGACAGTCAACACAGTACTCAGCATCAGGTTGAGCCTTTATTCTTTTAACTGGTATAACCTTACCACAATCTTTGCATACACGGACTTCGATATCTCTACAACCAGGTGTAGCCTTGATAGGATATGGACCTACATAATCAAAACATTGATTAGCCCAA
>JAEEGL011545141.1_pt1 | contig 22995 bp, 19 predicted proteins | sample 9134231 | NCBI WGS metagenome assembly JAEEGL01 (sample SAMN16246548, study PRJNA631951) | gut metagenome | biome: gut microbiome; feature: rumen; material: fiber-attached | host: Bos | place: Iran: Karaj | collected 2018-10
CGCCTTTTTCAATTTCTTTTGCAAGTTCAATTTCTTCCGACTGTGTTAATAAAGGAATATTGCCAATGTCATTAAAATACGCTGTCATTATTTTCTCCTGGTATTAATATAGTGTCCTATACAATTTTGTATGGGAGAAAATGCGGGGATTGGCAATTTATTTTTGAAAGATTATTAAAAATGTGTAAAAAATCATTATATATTAGAGGATATTTATGAAATCGATTAATGTTGTGGCGGCAGTTTTACACAGGCATTCAGAGGAACACGGGGAACAGATTTTTGCGACTCAACGGGGATATGGAGATTTTAAGGATGGATGGGAGTTTCCCGGCGGGAAAATTGAACCGGGCGAATCTGCGGAGAATGCAATCGTAAGGGAAATAAAAGAAGAGCTTGGTACAGAAATCATCGTTGAAAAAGAAATTGGTACAATTGAGTATGATTACCCGACGTTTCATATTTCGATGAAGTGCTTCTGGTGTTCAATTAAAAATGGTGAACTGAAACTGCTTGAACACGAAGATGCAAAATGGATTACCCGTTCAGAGATAAATTCGGTTGACTGGCTGCCGGCGGACAGGGGGATTGTGGGGAAGGTTAGAGAGATGATGGGGTAAGTTATGAGTGGGGTGTTCTGGCTAAAGCCGTCGGCTGTTCCGCAATTCCCTAGCGGTCAGCCGCTTCCTTCGCTTCTTATAGTTGCTCAGTCCAGTGGCCCGCTACGCGGTTGCTCCATAGCCTAACGTAGGGATCTGGCCCTTTTTTGAAATTCCTGCTAAGCTGCAAATATGGAATATACTCAGTTTATTGCAAATAGAGATGAATACAACTTCTTTGATAGCTTAAAAAATAATCTATATCAATGTTCAGAGTTTAAAATGAGCGTTGCATTTATATCATGGGGTGGTATTCAGAACTTTTTTCCTATTTTTTCAGAATTAGAAAAAAGAAACATAAAGGGACAAATCCTTACAACAACTTATGAAGATTTTACTAAGCCTGAAGTTTTACAAAAAATACATTCCTATAAAAATCTTGAATTACGAATATATATTCCAAAAGACGAAAAACATGGTTTTCATACAAAAGGATATTTATTTCAACAGGATAATCAATGGACGATAATTGTTGGAAGCTCAAATATTACAGAAAGAGCATTAAAGACAAACCAAGAATGGAATCTGCTTCAATCAGAACAGTGTAATGAAAATCATGAACCAGGAGAATTAGCTAAGTCTGTATTAGAAGAGTTTAATGAACTTTGGAACAGTCCTTTTGCTGAACAATATAGTGATGATTTTTTGATTTCATACAGAGATTATTTAATTAAAAATAAAAAGAATCAGGATAAGATTTATGAAGCTAAAAAGCATACTTTTTTCGCATATAAAAATAATAAAGATGTAGCAGAAGAAGTTATCAAGCCAAATAGAATGCAACAGGAAGCTATTGTTAATCTTGCTAGGTTAAGAGAATCTGGTGTTAATAAAGCTTTAGCAGTTGCAGCAACCGGTTCTGGAAAAACATATTTAGCAGCTTTTGATGTAGCTATGCAATTTAAACCAAATCATATGCTCTTTATTGTTCATAGAGATACTATTCTAGAAAAATCTTGTGAATCGTTTAAACAGATTTTATTAGAAGATGATTCAAAGTTTGGCTTTTATAACGGAAGTGAAAAATGTTCTGATTGTAAATATGTATTTGCTTCTACAAATACTTTGATTCGACATTATGAGGAATTTGATAAAGAAGAATTTGATTATATTATTCTAGATGAAGCACATCACGCGACAGCTCCTGGTAACCAAAAAATATTGAATTATTTTAAACCAAAGTTCTTACTAGGATTAACAGCCACACCAGAGCGAATGAATGGAGATGTTTTCTCTGTTTTTGATAATCATGTTGCGGTAGAAATTCGATTGCGTGATGCCTTGAAATATGAACTTGTTTGTCCTTTTAATTATTTTGCACTTTCTGATGTTGAAGAAGTTGATTATACAAAATTAAAGAAAAAACCTGGAGAAGAAGGGTACCTTGAAGAAGTCGCAAAAATGCTTGCAATTGGTAGGCGTGTTGATTATGTAATAGAAAAATTGAATTATTATGGTCACGATGGAAATAAAGCAAAAGTTCTGGGTTTTTGCGCTACTATTGAACATGCTAATTATATGGCACAAGAGTTTAATAAACGTCTTGGGGAAGGTAAGGCAATAGCTCTTAGTGGAAATGATGATGATTCAGATTCGCGACAATTTTATATTGATAAATTAGAAGATGATAAAGATGAGCTTAGTTATATTTTTACAGTTAATATCTTTAATGAAGGTGTAGATATTCCTTCTGTTAATACTGTTTTAATGTTACGCCCGACACAATCTGCAATTGTTTTTATTCAGCAACTAGGACGCGGTTTAAGAAAACTTGAAAACAAAGAATTTTTAACAGTATTAGACTTTGTAGGTAATTATCAGAAAGCTTTTCTTTTGGCAGTAGCATTTAATGGAAAAGCAGGAACAAACAAACGAAAACTACAGAAACAAGTAAAGGAAGAATTTAAAGATTTACCAAATGCTTTTATCCACATGGAGCCAATCATAAAAGAACGTATTCTACGACAATTAGAGAAAGAACGTTTCATGACTATGGTAAATATGTCTGAAGAATACTTTACTTTTAAGAGAATAAACTGTGATAATAAGGTTCCTTTTCTTACTGATTTCTTAAAACCAGGATTAAATATAGAGCCATTGAATTTCTGCAAGATTAAAAGTAAAAAAACAAATAATCTTATTCCAAGTTATATTCATTTCATTACAGAAGTCGATGCAGAAAACACAAAAGAATTAATTCAGATATTACAAGTAAAGGAATTTGAACAATTTATTAAATTCATTTTCACATTATTGCCAGCAGTTAGAATTGATGAATGGTGTATTTTAGACTATCTTTTTAGTTCAATAAATTATACAGCCACAACGATTGAGTTGTATGAAGAAATACGGAAATATGTTGATATAGATCATTCGTCTAATTTAATTCATGCGTGTGAGGTGCTAAGTGGAATTCATTCTAAAGATGAATTTGAAAAACTTGGAAAAGCATTTTGTTCATTTGAAAATAATACAATTACACTTAATAAAGATTTAATAACTCAAATCACTACAAATCAGTATGCTTCGTGTTTTCTTGTTTGGGTAAAGGATATAATTCATTATGCGCAAGTTCGATATACAGAAGAATTTGGCCGTGAAGATTATGGTTATCCATTTTTAAAACTTTATCATGGTTATACAATGAAACAACAGGCATTAACTTCAAATTATAAAAAATCTATTAGTGCTTTTAGAGGTGAAGGATTAAATACAAATCTTGAAACTGATTATTTCATTTTTGTTGATTTGTATAAGGATGAAAACATTCGTGAAGAAATAAACTATGATGATAAATTTCTTACTCGAAAAGAAATGCAATGGCAAAGTCCTAATGATTCTGTGCGCTCAAAAGGCTCTGGTTTTAAAGTTATACACAATATAGAATTAGGTATTAATTTACATCTTTTTGTAAGAAAATATAAGGAAATTGAAAAGATAAAACAACCTTATATTTATTTGGGAAAAGTTTATACACATCCAGATTCTGCAAAAGGTGATAAACCTATTACAATGGTATTTGCATTAGAGAATGAAATCCCTAAGGATTTATATGAAGATCTTATTACGAATGAAAAATTTATTGAAAACGAGGATAATGAATCATTATGAAACAAATAACAGTTAGTGGTGCAGTAATACTAAGAACAAACCCACAGACAAATAAAAAAGAAATATTCGCAACTCAGCGCGGTTATGGCGATTACAAAGACGGTTGGGAAATCCCTGGCGGAAAACTTGAACCAGGTGAAACACCGGAGGCTTGTATTGTACGCGAGATTCGAGAAGAACTTGCAACAGAAATTAAAGCAGAAAAGATTCTTGGTGTAGTTGATTATGATTATCCAAACTTTCATCTGACTATGCATTGTATTTTGTGTACCATTGTTTCTGGTGAGCTTAAACTTCTTGAACACGAAGCTGCTAAATGGGTAACTAAAGAAACTTTACGATCTGTTGATTGGCTTCCTGCAGACCAATTGATTTTGGATAAGATTGAAGAGATTTTGTAATTAAGCTTTCCATACATTCTCAAACCTGTTGAAAATTGCAGAATGGTGTATTTCAATAAGGCAGGATTAATGTTCCTTAATGTTTTGTAAATAATGATGGTTTGGAAGTTTGTTGCTTTTGGAGGTATTGCTGTGGGGCATGCTAAAACTTATTGGCTTAGATTAATGCGATTGAAGGTGCATCTAATTTAGTATATCAGATAGAAGGATTCTTCTTTGGTGTTAACTTGTTTCATGTATTTTATATGCTGGTAGTAATTTTGTTTTCAAAGACGAATTTGTAATTCAATTAAGTATACTGAAATCATTTTTTCAATAATATATAAAATTATGGTATAATATAATTTAAGGACTATATAAATGAAAGAAGAATTAGAAAAAATATTAGATGATTATATTTTAAAATTAGATAAATCGAAAAAGACAAAATTAGATGATTGCGAACAATATAAAAAAAACTGGCTTCAATATGTAAATGAAGAAGGTTTCAATTATGAAACAGAGAATTATTTATATAAGGGATTGAAATATAATTCTACGGAAGCGTTTCTTAATTATTTAATTGAACAAGAAAATAATACAGAAATATTAAACGCATTTTTATTACATCAAGCTAAACGAGAAACAACGAATTGTTTCAAAATGAATTGTTATTTATTGGCATTATTGTTAAACAAAAACTGTAATAAAGAATTAATAGGAAAAATGATTTATTTTTTTCCTAAGAGTGCATATAACAAGGAAAAGAAATTATTAGGTAATGCCTGTAAAATATTTACTGATTATTTTCTTGAGTTTATTAATGATAATGTTGAATTGCTACCATTAATAAATTATGAAACATCGTCGCTTTCATGTTCAGAATTTGAAAAATTAATAAGGGCTTTAATCCCCGAATTGCAATTGGAATCTGATTCTCTTTTATTTTTGAAAAGTGATAAAATACTAAAATGGGTTTTGCCATATTTAGATGATGTAAGGAATGATGAAGTTGAGAAAACAAAGAAAAATATTGAAGAAAAAAAGAAGGCAGAACTAGAAGAAAAAAAGATTGAACTTGAAAAGCAAGATAAAGTTAAAACAATAGAAGAAGTAAGTATTGATATTGAAAGGATATCAAAAGAGTTACGCGAAACAAAAAATCAATTAACGAATTCTAATAATTTGATAGAAGACCTAAAAATAAAGAATGCAAGAACTTTTGAATTATTAACAGAAGCGGAAAATCGCTCATTTTCCCTTTCTAGTAAATTAACAAATGCGAATATGCAAATTAATAAATTAAATATTCAAATTAAAGAATTTCAGGATGAGAAAAGTAAATTACAAGAGAAAATTAATAAATTAAAAGATGAGATAAAAGATAGTCATAATATGAATGATGTTATTACTTCAGTTCAAACAAAGAGAATAGATGCTACTTTCAATAGAATTAGTAGTCAACTAAAAGTTGAATATGAAGAGTTTAAAGAAGCAAATTCTGTAGAAATGTCAAAAGAGTTAGGCGAAGTATTGAAAGAAATGATTAAGAGTATTTTTGACAAATTATCAAAAGCTGGAATAAACATGGAGCAATAAGATGGGATATTTTTATGGGATAGATTTTGGCACAACTTCCAGTGCTGTTGTTGGAACTTATATTGATAATGGTATTCGTCCAGATTATTTTGGTGATTCAGAAGGTTTACCAATCCCTTCCGTAGTTGCCATAGACAAAATTACGGGGGAAGTTTTTACAGGAAGAGAAGCCTGGAAAAAACGAACAGAATTAAGTGAAAGTTGTGAGTTTATTACTTCAGTAAAATCTTTTCTAGACCAAAAAAGAACGATAAGTATTGCGGGTGGAGATTGGACTCCTGAAGATATAGCTTGTGAGTTATTTAAAACATTAAAAAATACAGTACGACAAATAACGGATGATAAGGAAGATCTTGATGAAGCAATGGTTTCAATTCCTGTTGGTTTCTCTCCAGAAAAAAGGGATATCTTACGTAGAGCTGCGAAAAGAGCAAATATAAATATCTCTTCTTTTGTTAGTGAGCCAACGGCCGCTTTTTTTTCGAATTACAAAGAATTAAAAGCATGTTCCACAGTAGCTGTTTTTGATTGGGGTGGAGGAACTCTGGATGTTTCTATTTTAAAGAATAATGGTGGTCAAATATTAGAGTTAGCAAAAACTGGAAAAAATATTGCTGGTGATTATATTGATGAAAAATTAGCAAGACGAATTCATGCAAAAATTGCAATGAAGAATAAACAAGAAATATCATTTGATGATATGCCGCCATCTGCTCGTGATAAGTTATTAGTAAAAACTGAAGAGGCAAAAAGAAAATTTAGCGATGTTGATTCTCTTAATATTTCGATGGTAAAATACGGTTCTTTCGGAATTGTAAATGAACGAATGGATTATGCTACTTTCTGTGATATAGTTCAGCCGGAAATCGAAATGGCTATGGATTGCTTAAAGGATGCTATTGATCAATCGAAAGTGGGAAGAGGCAGTATTGATAGAATTCTCATGGTTGGCGGTACAAGTAAATTAAGACCTCTTATTGCTCAAATGAGAGCTGAATATGGAGATTTGTTATATGTTCCTGAAACTCCTGACTGGGATGTCGGGCATGGGGCATCTTTATTAGCTATGAAGGCTGGCGAAAATTATTCTAATCAGTCTGTTGGATTAGTATTGAGTGATAATTCGTATTTCAGCTTACTTGATTCTGATACACCATTAAATAATTGGAGTAAAGATTTCGTTTTTGGAATAGTTGATAAGAGCGAAGATGCACAATTTGTTTTTGATGGAAGTCTTGATATTCGACAAATGAAGGATCATTGTAGGTCATTAAAATTTGATGCTTATTGTTTTTTACAAGAAAAAATAAAAATGCATGTTTATGTAGATGAAAATTTAGTATTTCATGCCGAAGTATGTAGCTCTATGAAACCAAAATATACAACAAAAATCTGGTCATATTCAAATTTAAAATGTTATTATAAACTTCCAGAGGCATAATATGTCAAAAGATCTTGTTAGCACTGTTATATTTACAAGTAATCTGCAACCTGTTCAAACAAATGATATTAGAGATGATGATATTTTTATTTCTAAAATTATTGATCCAATCGCATTATTTGAAATGGTAAAGAATCCTTTATATAAAAACAGGCTTACTAAGTTGCAAGAAAAAATTTTCAGAGTTTCTTCTTGCCCTTGTAGACATGCTGATCCTGGCGATTACAGTTTTGGAACTATTATTGATGAAAATGGAGTTGAAAAGAATGTCTGCAAGTGTGAGAAAAGAAATTGTTCAAATTTTTCTGACTGTAGATCAGATCTTTTTTAGGGGTTGAATTGATAAGTTTCATAAATACTGAGCCAATAAAAAAATTTGGTGAAAATGTAGCAAATTATTTTTCGACAAACTCATCAGATAATGATTTTATCATGCTTTGTGTAGATGATAATATTTTTAAACAATGTATATCAGGAATTGATCCCAAAGAATTAGAAACTGCATTAAAAAAAATTAAATTAAGATATAACTATGGAAATAGTGATTTCATACCTATTGCAATTGCTGCTTATCAAGTAAAACTCTTTTCAGATATGAAATGTTTTAATGAAGAAACTGAAAAAAGTAATGCATTAAAAGAGAGTTTTTGTAAATTTTATAATCTTGATTCTAACGAAATGTGGAGAGAAGAACGTTCAAATCAAAGTAGATTATGGAAAAGAGTCAAAGAAATCTTTTATGAAAAATATAAAAGAAAATTAATTTATAAAAACAAAAGTTTTTATGATAATACTATAAAAAACGATTATGTTGGATGCCCAAAAAGTCAGTTATTCTTTTTAAACAATAATATACAATTATTATTTTATTCAATAAACAAAAGGCTAATAGATAATAAACAGTATTCATTAAATGAAATAAAATATTTAGTTTCAAGTTCTCGACTTTTTTATGGTTTACAATTTGAGATTTATAGAAAACTACAAGAGTTCACCGATGATTACATTTTTTCACTAAGTCAATTAAATACCTTATTTGTATTTATGATTTATGTATTTTCCAATAATAGAGACCCAAATATTTTTAAAAATAATTACATCGAGTTTTATCAACAAGACTTGGATGAGGATCTAGATGAACAACAATTTGCGTTAACATTAAAACAGATGCCTAACAATGATTATGTGATTAATATCTTTTGGGAATCAAAGCAACTTTTATTAGATATAGATCAAATAGAAAACCATATATCACAAATGCTAGAAGAAAATTATTTTTTATATTTTGATAAGAAATTATATTATTGGGAATGCACTAATATTCTTTCGCAATTGTCCTTTAGTAGGAATTTTGTTTTAATTACAACTAGTGAGTATTTTTTTTCTGATTATACTTTTAAATCTTCTTGTGGAAAATTTGTTGCATATACTTATGAGAATGTACCAGATGAATTAATTAAAAAACTAAATACAGAAATTTTGGGAAAAGTTTATAAAGAATCATATTTGCTAGGTGGAATAAAAACTGGTTCAAAAGAATACCTTCAGAACTGCACTCCATGGATAAATCCTGAAAAGTGTAAGAATATACCAGATTTATCGGAAGCAAATTTTTACTGTATCCAATTTGATGATGGGCACAAAGAAAATATTTTAGTACGGGATAATACTCCAGATGGATTAACAACAGAGATAGTTGAGAATACAAATATTGGATGGGACTTAGATAGTGCGAACTTAAAGAACTCCTCTTCTTCTAATGTTATAAATGGATTATTGTGTTCATTTTCCGCAGAAGACAGAAAAAGAGTTACAGAAGATAGAATTATTAGTACTATCGGATTATTTGCAAATAAATCAATTATGAATCATTTTATGAAAATTCAATATCATGAATTTGATAAAGAATCTTCAGTATATAGATTGATTCGAAGGGGAAAATATGGATTTTAATAGGATTTGTCAACATGAATATTGTGGATATTTTGAGCAAACAGAAATTCATGTAACTGGAGTTTTCAATAATATTCAGTATCGTTCAATTGAAGAAACATCTGACTTAAACAAAGAAGAAAAAGATCAAATTAAAACTTTTAAGCCTGCAAATGTAAAAACTTTTGCTACTAATCATGATTTAGAAAAGGCTCCTTTGCTTTCTTTTAGGCTTATTTTTGATGTTTCGACAAATAAATTATCAGTATTTGAGCCTAAAATATTTAGCAACGATCAACCTTATTATCCGGGCCAGCAATTTGAGAAAGAAATAAAAACTATAAAAACTTCATATACTAAGCCTATAGGACTAAAAATGATATCAAGACAGGATGAGAAAGATTATTCTGCTGAAATGTATATGGAATCATTTAATTATGGTGAGGACCTTACAGATATCAAAAAATATCTCTCTACAAATAATACAGCACCAGCTTTTATTGAGAACATAAATGTTGTATATAATACATTAGTAAAAACAGGTGAAACCGATTTATGTTTGATAACAGTAGAACCGGATTGGTTGCATTTTGATGATTATATATCACATGGGCTTCTGGATGTCTGGAACAAGGCTTTCATAAATTCTGATAAAAACTATTTATTAGTTTTTCAAAATTTAAATATAACAATTCCAAGATGTGGATTAACGCCTCTATTTGATGTGATTAATCATAATAGACCACAACTTCCTGGAGCGAACAAAAAAGGGATACCACAAAACTTACATATTTTTGCAACTCTTTTAAAAGATACAGAGCCTTCAGATTTAGTTATACCGCTTGATTTATCATTATTTCATAATTGGAATGTTCTAGATATATCAAACAATGGTACAATTAAAGTACTAAATGAAGAGCTAAAAAACGCATATTTAAATTTATATACAAGAAAAAATGCCTAATAGTATTTATTTAATAGAAGATCCGAATTATTCGCAAAAACAAAATCAAATATTTATTTGGTTACAATATGTTGGTTTTGCAACATGGAGGCAGATTCATAATGTATGCTTGTCATTAACGGAACCAGATTCTTTAGAAATTAAAAAATGGTATTCGAATTATCCTATCTATAAATTATTTTACCCTTTATTGAACGCAGGAATTTTCGAAATTGCCTTTAACAAACAAAATAATAAATATGGGTTTTCGATAGCAGCTAGAGTTCCATTATACGAAAAAGGGGTTCTTTCAAAAAAAGAAGAATACTTATCCCTTTTTGAGAATGAGAATTCTCAAGAATTAATAACTGACGACTGTTGCAAGAAAAACGCTTTGTTACTTTTAAATTCAATTCCCTCTCTTTATGACCAAATACTTTTATGGCCACAAAACAAAGAATTATATAAAGGTGATAAATATTACATTCGTGATATTATTAATAAAAAATATTCTGAAAATAAATTTTATATTGATGAGCCAAATATTATTTCTGCATACAATAATAGTTTTTCTTCAGAGTATATTGCTTTACAAAATAATGAAAATACAATGGAATTCCATTTACTGGATATAGATAAGAATTGTGATGCAATGAATATTTCTTGTTGTTATTTAAAGAATTATCGTGGAATTCCAATATTTGAGTATGATCCTAATAATAAAGAATTATCTTGTATTAATATATATGATTATTCAATATTGCCTATTCTTATTCAACGGGCTTTATTTCTTCATGATATATCAGAAGAACAAATAATTAATCAAACAAAATATCTTCGTAATGGAAGACCATTTACAAATATAGATAAATTAACAATAAAATTGATTCAACGTATTTTTGGTCTGAATTCAATTAGAATTAAGGAGTAGAGCATGATTAACCCTATTAAGATTGGTAAAGAATTACAACAATCATATTTGAATTATATAGATGCAAATATTCCTTTACCTGACGAAAAGTATGTTGAGGAAAGAGCTGAGTTATTAAGAAAAGATGGGGTATTATTTAGATCTCCTATTATTGAATTAGTAAAGCAATATAAACCGATAGATACTATAGATAATGTTTCAAAAGATCTTCCTTTTGGCAAAGATATTTCAGATTTTTTAAATACAGGATTATTAAAAACAGATAAAGGGGAAATAAAAAAATTATATCAACATCAGATAGATTCATTACTTGGTGTTCAGAACAAACTTAATATGGTTATTACAACAGGAACTGGTTCTGGAAAAACTGAAGCTTTTTTAATTCCTTTATTAGCGAATTTAATTCAAGAATCTATAAGCTGGGGTACTCATAAAGAAGCAGTAATGAGAAGTATGATTCTTTATCCATTAAATGCATTAGCTGAAGATCAGATGGTTAGATTGCGTAAAACCCTTGATTCAACAGAAGTCAAACAGTGGTTAGATAAGAATAGAAATGGTAATAGAATTACATTTGGAAGATATAATGCAAATACTCCAAAAACATTATCTTCTTGTAAAAAGGAATATGAAGAGATTTGGAAACAAGTTAAGAATAATGACAAACTTAGATATTCATATCCATGTATGGATGAAAATTCTGCAGAAGTAATTTCACGAGACACAATTTGTGGAATTCAAATTTCCGGAAAAAAACAAACAGAAGTAGAGGCATTACCACCTGATATTTTTATTACTAATTACAGTATGTTAAATATCATGCTAATGCGTTCTTTTGAACATCAGATTTTTGATAAAACAAAAGAATGGTTACGAAAAGATAAAAATAATAAATTTACACTAGTTGTTGATGAATTACATACTTATAGAGGCACGGCAGGAACAGAAGTTGCATATATTATTCGTATTTTGCTAGATAGATTAGGATTATCGCCAGATTCTGATCAAGTTGTTTTTCTGACTTCTAGTGCATCTATGACAGAGAATCAAAAATCAAAAGACTTCATTTTTGACTTTTTTGGAATTTCTAAAAGTAGGGAATTTGATAAAACATTCATATGGTTAAATGATAAGCAAGAACAAATTATCAATAAATCAATTCTTAAAGAATTTCCTACTAAAGAAATAATCGAATTTTCTTCAGAAGATTTAACAAAGGAAAATATTCAGAAAATATCAAGTTTTTCAGAAACAAATAAACTAATTGAGAAGTTTAAATGCCTCATTCAAGATGAAGAAGGAATATTTAGAATCTTACCAATTTATGAAATAGAAAAATTAGCAATTACAAATCAATTTGTAGACGAAAAAAATGTTGCCAAATTAGTTGAAAATTGGATTTCAATAATAAATTTAACACAAAAAGATGGAAAATATACACAAAGAATTAGAGTTCATTATTTTGGGCGAAACCTTGATAAACTTTGGATTTGTTCAAATAAATTCTGTACTAAAGTTAATCCAAAATATGAATTTGACAGAAGAAAGTTTGGTAAATTATATTCATCTCCAAAAATACGTTGTGATTGTGGAAGTAAAATATACGAGGTAATTGTTTGTCGTTCTTGTGGCGAAATAATGTTAGGAGGGTATTGTGGTCCTGTTTCTGATAAAACTGGTACTTATATTCCTAATCAAGAATTATATGAACAAAACCCATTCCTTATTCATTCGGATGAAGAACAAGATAAAAGACAAGATATTATTTTTGCACCTGAAAATGGTGAAGTACCATCTTCGAGAGATGATAGATGGGACTTATGCTATTTAGATACAACCACAGGGATAATTTCAAAATGCAAAGTTGATAATTCTAGACCTGTTTATAAGTATTTTAAGAATGAAGATACATCAAGAAATCTACAGGTAACGTTATCTCCATTTCCGGAACTATGTCCAAATTGTAGTCTAGAAATTAAATATAAACCTGAAAAAAGAAATCTCCAACCTATGTTTAATCATGGTACTGGTGTTCAAAAACTTAATCAGGTTTTTGCCGATGTTGTTATGGAAATTTTACAGAATGGTGAGGAATGGAAAAAACTTGTTTTGTTTTCTGATAGTCGTCAGTCTGCTGCTAAGCTATCTGCCGGTATTGAAAAAGATCATTATCAAGATACTTTACGAACAATTGTAAGACAATCGTTAAATAAAACTTCTAATACGTTATTGTGGCTAAAAAAATTATATAATAAGGAATGTTCTCATAATGATCTTCCTCAAGAGGTTGTAAATGATATTTCTAAATCAAAACATTATACAGAATTGGCAGGTTTAATATGTCGTCCATTTCCTCCTCTTTCAGAAGTTGAAAAAGAAAATATTGTAACAGCACTTTCTGTGGATGATGGTGGTTCAACAATAAAAGCAATTTTGGATATAGTTGAAGAATCTATGTTAAAAGTAGGAATGAATCCAGCTGGAATTGCTCGTAGTGTTACTGAAAAATATTTTAGTAAGATTAAAAAATCAAGAAAATGGAATAAGAATTATGTTGATTGGAAAGAGAATAGAATTATTAAAGATTTTCCAATGGATGATCCTATTAGGGACGAAGATATACAGTTTGCTCAAAATATAGATAATGTTTGTGAATCAGAAATCCTAAATATATTATTTGGTTCTGCAAGGCGTTCATTTGAATCTCTTGGCTTAGGATATATATCTTTAGTTTCAGAAACACCAATTAATCAGGAAATGCATGAATTCTATGATTCTGTAATTAGAATTATGGGAGAAAGCTGGCGTGTTATTGGTTGCGACTGGGAACCAAAAGGGTTCCCAAAACGGCTTAAAGACTATATAAAGGTTTGCCTAGAAAAAGGGATTATACATGCTGAGAATGAAAAAAAAGGATGTGAAAATATAAAAAATTTTTTGATTAATAAAGGGGTTATCTTAAGAGCGGATAATGTTATTTTGTCTGGAGTAGGATTACAATTTATAAAACCAAAAGAAAATTATTGGCAATGTTCTCAATGTCATACAATCCATCTTCATAAATCGGCGGGAATATGTTCTTTTTGCTGTAGTTCTAAACTTGAAGAAAAACCTATCTCTTCTCTTCCAGAAAAAAAATATTACCTTAGCGATATTATTCGAAAGCTACATTGTGAGGAAATGACAGGACAAACAGACAAAAGAGATGCTCCTAAACGACAGAGATTATTTCAAGATATACTTATAGAAAAAGATATCTATGATGAATCAGGTGAAAAACTACTTATCGAAGCAGACAATCCAAGAACAGATCCAATTGATTTGTTAAGTGTTACTACAACAATGGAAGCAGGTGTTGACATTGGAAATCTTTCTGCAATTATGTTAGGCAATGTTCCTCCCCAAAGATTCAACTATCAACAACGAGTTGGTCGTGCTGGTCGTGCTGATCAACCATTATCAATGGCACTAACAGTTGCCAAAATTAATAGTCATGATCAAAATTATTACAGTAATCCGTTAAGAATTGTTTCTAGTAAGCCATCAGAACCTTATATTGATTTGAAAAGTGTAACAATAGCACAGCGTATAGTAACAAAAGAAGTTTTGTATCAGGCTTTTAAAATGAGTAATGCTAAAGTTGAAGCAGATTCTTTAAGAGATGTAACTCATGGTGAATTTGGATATATAGAATACTGGACAGAAGAACATGGAAACAGAGAAAAAATAGATAACTGGATTCATAATCCTAATAATTTACCTACGATTGAATTAATAATAGAAAAATTTGTAAAACAACAACAGATGAAGAATTCTGTAAAAGATTTTATCATGAATTCCTTGATAAATAAAATTAATGAAATTGTAAATGACAATACATTTACACAAAATGCGCTGTCTGAACGATTAGCAGCAGCAGGTATTTTACCTATGTTTGGTTTTCCAACACAAATTCGATATTTATATCAAGGCGAACCATATAGTATAGATGATAAACATTATGTGGATCGCCAAATGGATATTGCACTCAATTCTTTTACTCCTGGTTCTGAAATTATTAAGGATAAACGAGTTTTTAGGAGCGAAGGTTTTGCAGATTTTAGAATAGGTTTGAATGGAAAAATGGAGCCTATTGAAGATCCCCTACCAAAGTTACAAGGACATTTGTTTCAATGTCAAAATTGTGGTTATACCGCAATTAATCCTTCAATTGAATATAAGGCATGTCCAATTTGCAATAATTCTAGTAAAAAAATATTTACCAAATTTAATGATATTCGTTCTCCTCGTGGTTATTTCTGCAGATCTCGTGAAGGGGCTGACTATAATGGTAGATTCGATTGGAATCCTATGTCAATTGGATCTCGATTAGATATTGATAATACTAAAAGTGATGATGGTAGTACATTAAAACTTAAAACTGTTCCTGATACAAATCTTCTTTTAATAACTACAGAAAAGGGTGTTGTTTATACTATTAATACTAATAATGGAGAGCAGTTTAAAGTTCATAATATAAATAATATTTGGTATGAAAGTAGTGATAATCAACAAGGTGATGAAATTGTTTTAGCTACTAAGAAAATTACTGGAATATTAGAGATTTGTATAAATTATAAAAATAATAAATATATTGAGTTAGATTATATTTCTTGTTCTGACGTAGCACGGAAACAAGTAATAAAAGGTGCATATCTTTCTTGGGGGTATTTACTCAGAAAAAGTATTACAAATAAACTTGATATAAAAAATGATGAGTTATCTGTAGAGTTCTTTAACACAAAAGCTGATTCTAGCGATTTTGGTTCTTTGCCAGGTATTTTTATGTTGGAAAAACTTGAAAATGGTGCGGGTTATACAAATTATATTGGTAAGCTTGAGGATAGTAGTACAAATAATGAAAAGAAAGAATTACTTTGTTCTGCTTTATTAAATGGTAGTTTTATATATCAAGAATTAATCCAACATGGAAAGGAATGTGATTCTTCTTGTTATGATTGTTTGAGAGATTATTATAATCAAGCAGATCATAGTATTTTAAATTGGCGTTTAGGATTAGATTTGGCATCCCTTTCTGATAATATACAGGTTGTTCCGCAATATATGGGTACTAACAATTATTGGGAGAAAATTGTAGAAAAACAAGCAAAAAATTATACTTATGAACATAATCTTCCAGAACCAATAAAGTTTTCATTCGAAAACAATGAAGCTTTATATTTAAAAGTGAATGAAAAAAAGATTTTACTTGTACATCCATTCTGGAGTTATGAATATGTCAAATATATTGAGAACTTTTCTAAGATAAACTTTGATAATACTGTTTCAATTATTGATATTTTATCTTCATGGAATCTCTCTTTTTCTACTGAACCAATGGAGAAAATACCAGAAGATATTTCAGATAAATTAAAAAATTTATTTTCAAATAATGCAAAAGCAAATCTAAAGATTAAAACAGTACTACAAAATAAACAATTAATCTTTATCCACGATTGTAATAAAATCGATTATTCTGCATATAATGATTTATTTAATTCTGGTGATTATTTAGATATTCCGGAAACAGAAGAAGGCAAGAAATTATTTGAGGATATCACAAGCCATTTAACAGACTTCAGAAAAAAAGAAAATGTTTCCTTCTTAGGTAATTTACGAAATACAAAGACTGGAGAAACAATTAAATGTGATCTAATTTGGGAAGATTCTAAGGTACTCTTTTTTGCTGAAAACAACTCAAGTAACTACAATAAAGCACTAAAAAGCGATTGGAAATGTTTTTATGGCGGAGATCCAAAAGTCACAGCATTATTGATTTTAGAGAATCTTAAATAAATCGAGGAAAGCTATGTGTGCTACAATGATCCCAACTGAGCCATTGTTTATTCCAGATGGTAGTATGGAAGATAAAATGTTTTATGCATTAAGTAAACTTCCAGAAGATTATTATGTATTTCATTCATTTAGAAGTATAGAAGTCAAAAATAATATACTTGAAGAACATGAAACAGATTTTATTATTTTTAATCAGAAAATTGGATTGTTGTGCATAGAAGCAAAAGCTGGAGAGGTTTATTTTGATAGGCAATGGAAATACCAATATGGAAATCCAATGCATGGTTCTGGTCCATTTACACAAGCAGAAAATAATAAATTTAATTTGTTACATTTAGCTCAAGAGAATAAACAAATTAATAATTTATTATATCGTTGTAAATTTTCTTTTTGTGTATGGTTTCCTTCAATTTCAAAAGAACGATTAAATTCAATGATATTTCCAAAAGATGCTTCCAAGGAATTAGTTTTAACTAACGATGATTTATTAAGTCCCAACCAACTACAAAAAAATATTCAAAGGATTTGTTCTTATCAAATCAAAGGTTCTTCTATAGAGACCAATCTTTCTGAAGTTGAAGCAAAATCTATTATCGATAATTTTTTGTGTCCAAAAATGAATGTAGTTTCAACAGGAAAATTTGAATTAGAATCAAAGAAATATAGATTTCATCAATTATTGAAAGAACAACTGATGATTCTTAATTATCTTGATGAAATGGAATATGTTGCAATTAATGGTGCTGCAGGAACCGGAAAAACTTTAATAGCTGTAGAGAAGGCTAGAAGACTATCATTGACAGGAGATAAAGTTTTGTTTTTGTGTATTAATAAAGAATTGCAATCTTTCTTGGCTTACACATATCCTTATGATGGCGTTACTTATGTGACTTTGTCATCTTACGCAAAAGAAATTACAGGTTCGTATGAAAATTACGAAGGATTATTGGAATATATATAATAATTATGGTGATAAAGAAGCCTTAAAGTATAGACACGTATTAGTTGATGAAGGGCAAGATTTTGGAATCTATGCCGAAGATTCTGATTATGATGACGTTAAAGTTGATAAAATTAAACAGGAAATATTAAAAGCTATTCGAGATAATTTAATTGATAATGAATTTGGATGTTTTTATATTTTCTATGATGAGTTTCAATTAATTCAATCTTCAGATATTCCTGAGATTATTAGAACAGCAGATTGTAAACTTACCTTGTATAAAAATTGTCGTAATACACAAAATATTGCAACGGCTTCTATAAAATCTGTAAATAATAATTTGCCTGTAACAAAAAATAAACGCAAATTAAAATTAATGGAAGGTGCATTACCTGGAGATATGTCACGGATACATTACTGTCAAAAAAACAATCCAAATGATGAGAATTATATCATTAAAGATATAGATGATTGTATTTCGTTTTATAAGTCAAAGGGTATACAACCAAATGAAATTATTGTTTTAACTTGTAAAACAATGAATACGAGTATTTTAAATAGACTCAATACAATTAATAACAATTATTATTATAGTAAAAAGCATAAGGATATAAAGATTTCGACTTGTAGGAAGTTTAAGGGATTGGAATCTTTAGTTGTTATTCTTGTTGATGTTACGAAAGAAAATTATACTAATGATATTGATACTAAAATATATTACGTTGGGGCTTCCCGGGCAAAACTAAATCTAGAAATAATAACACTTTTTTCTGAGAAAGATTGTGAAAATATTTTATCAGAGACTTTTGGGATGTCCTTGCCTATAAATAATCCCAAAAAACAATTAGCTGTTACGCTAGGGTGTATACAATATCATAAATAGTTTCTATTTATACGCAATTATTCAAATTAAGAGAAATGATATTATTAGTGCAAGAAATTATAATATTACTGCTCATAGACGTTGATTGGAATAATCTGTAAGTCATCTAGTATTAAAAGCCTTTAGTGTATTATATTCATAATGTAGACTTACAATCATAAAGATTTATATATATAATGATAATATGGCAGGAAGAAGAACTAATTCAAATAGTATGACTGCAATTATGGTAGTTGCACTGAATAATCAAAAATCAGCATTTAGAAAAGAGTTTTTTAAACTCTTAAACTTAAATGATGGTGGTTATATTTTTAGTGACGGAACTCAATCTGTAATTGAATATAAAGAAATAAATAATAAAAAAATTGATCTTATTGGAACAAAAGACGGCAAAAGCAAATTATTGATTGAAATAAAAGTTAGTATTAATGAAACATTACAACGTTCACAAAGGAGTGGAGGAGAATATGAAACTGTATATAAAAACAATAAACAAAATATGGATAAACTTGTCTATATTATTCCTGATAATTATACACATGAAAAATATATTCCGAATGATGCAAAAAAATAAACTGGAGTGAAATATATAAAAAAGCCATTTTATTTGATAATACAGGTTTAAAAGAATGTATAGAAATGTTTGTAGAATTACCTACAGATAATTGTTCTGTTCTTTTTAATCAAGGAGAAACATTTATGTTGATGAGACCAAATAATCTTAAAACAGCTATTTCTTTAGGGCAGAAGATTTATGATTTAGGGCAGAAACTTGATGATAATATAAAAAATATTTTTTGTTGATAATCAATTTGATCAATATGGGATAGGCGCATATATATCTTGTAATAAAAATGTAAAAACAAAAAATATATTTGTTGGATTTAATCTTATGATGGATGCAGAGTATTTAATCTCAATAGCTGTTACAAAAAAATATTTGAAAGAAAAAAAAATTGTATTTGATTTGAATTCAAAAAATAATGATAAGGATTGGGTTTATTTTCCTCTTTTTGGAACAACGGAAAAAAAGAGTGAAGACAATTTTTCAAAATTACTTTCTTCAGAATCCGATGAAGAACAAGAAAAAAATTATAGAGCAATTGTTTGTAAAAGATTAAAAGAAATTGGATTGCTATAAATAATGAGAATAGTAATATGACAGAAAACGAAGCTTTATCCCTATTAAAGAATCAATTAATGCAAGTTAATAGCAGTTTGAAAGAAAATGATTTTACCCCAATAGATATGATAGAAGAGCATCCTGATAGTGCTAAGTTTTATCTTAAAAATTTAACTGATAACCTGTATAAAGGGAAAACTCATGACAAACTAGACTATAGAGCAAATGCAATAAAATCTTCTGCTGCAATGATTTATAATACTCTTGGAGATGATAGTTTTTATATTAATAGGAAAAAATACAATCAAATTAAGTATGAAGAAAAATTGGATGTAATAAAAACAACTAATAATAAAATAGATAAAGCTCATTTAGATGCAAGATTCATTTCTGATGATGGAAAAGAGATAGTTTTTGTTGAATCTAAAATGCTTGAATGGTTTTCATCACCAAAGAACTTATCGGAAGTTTTTCTAGATAGAACAAAATATCTTCCTGATACAGGTAATGCCAAAGATGTTTTCATAGATTTTTTTAATTCATTATTACTGAATCCCCAAAAAAAAGATTCTAAGGGGTGTTTTATTGGAAAGTTTAGAAAATATGATGCAATTCAAATGACAATTCATATTCTAGGTATTTATAATTTTTATAAATCTTCGGAATGTACTTTTGATAAAATACGATTATTAAATATTGTTTGGGATAATAACAATTGTTCACAATATAAAAAAGAAAGTGAGCAGGCTAAAGAATATATTAAATTAGTAAATGAAAAACTTGTTCCATTATTTTATGGTAAATTTGAAATAGAATACCAACCTTATAGTAGTTTTTATCAATCGATTTCATTTGATGATAATGACAGAAAAGAATATTTGAAGAGATATATAATTGTTCCTTAATTAAATTTGAATAACAAAAGCAGAAATCCTTAGTGGAACAAATTAAAATAGTTTTAAGGAGAATAATTAATGTCACTATTTGGAATTTTTTTTGAAAGAATAAAAGGTTCCGCTGAGTTCCTTGCTTCTGAAAGTTTAAATTATATTCTTAATAATTCTTTGAAAGCAAATGAAAACTTGATACAACTTATTAATAGAGATAATAATTCTGATTATTCAATGATAAGATTTTCTTCTCAAGTACAAGGCGAAAAATTGGATATACCAGATATTTCCGGTTTTAATAAAGATGAAGAAGAAGTAATTATTCTCGAAACCAAGTTTTGGGCATCGTTGACTTCTAATCAACCAAAAACGTATTTAGAGAGGTTAGTTGATAATGGAGTGCTTGTTTTTGTTTGTCCAGATCAAAGAACTATATCACTCGAAGATGAGATAAAACATGCACTTAAAGAAAAGTGGGAACAATCTGCTAATGGATTAATTAATACAGGAAATAAAACTATTATCATTTATTCATGGAAAACTATTCTTGATAATCTTGAAAAAGATATTGATAATTCTGATTTTGAGATTCGGTCTGATATAAATCAATTAAGGGGTTTGTGTGAAAGAGTAGATAGTGAATCATTTTTACCGATTACCGAAAAAGATTTGTCTCCTGAAATACCAAGAAGAATCCTTTCATATAATTAAATTGTAGATAAAGTAATAGACACTTTAGTAAAAGATAAGGGAATGTCGATAGAGCGATTAAAAGCAACTCCAGAAAAATGGGGTTATCGGAGATATGTTTTTTATGAAAATCTTACAATTAGTCTGGATGTTAATTTTGAAAAGTGGGCAAAGAATGTAGATACTCCGATTTGGCTAGAAATAAGCGACAAATGGAAAGTTACACCTTTAGTTCATAAAATGAATAATGAAATAGAAAAGAAATATGAACGAAATTATGGTCCTCATTTAGGACGCCCTTATTATCCAATTAGACTAAAACCAGGAGATGTGGAGGATAAGGTAATAAAAGAAATCGTAACTTTTGTGACAAAGGTTTGTGAGATTTATAGAGAGAATAAATAATTCTTCAAAGAACAAAAACTTCTCTATTTTTTGTCTTTCATCATTCTCAAAATTAATCATTGTTAGGAAAGACTAATTAAGTCGTAATCTCAAAAACAATCCTGTAATGCGAAAAGAGAAAAAAGGTATATTAAGTACAAATTACCGGGGGCGTTGCGGGGGTGTCCCCCGCTTGAGAGGGGAGCGAGCAACGCAGTGCGAGCGAGGGGGAGACTTCCCCCTCCCTATTTGTTAGGAAAAACTAATCTTATAATATATCTATCATTATTTGATAGAAGTCCGTGATATAATAAAAAACATATCGCAATATTGCTTTGATGAATATGCTTTTCACGAGCATGGTTATAACATAAATCGATATTATAAGGTAGAAATAATTCCTGTAGAAAATGTAATTGCTTACTTTTCTATCTCTTTTGTATTAAATCCTCTAATCCATACCAACTAGAATCAACATTTATTGAAAGACAAAAATCATCCGGATTATAGGATACACTTTGTGGAGTTTTAATTTCGTACACAAAAGCATTATCCATAACGATAACAATTTTGTTGGAATTGTAACTAAAAATCTCATAATAAATAGTTACGATATTTTTTCTGTCTATAAAAAAAACACTATTATTACAGTTTATTTGAATATAGGTTCCTTTATCCATAAAATCACGGACAGGTTTCATATCTGCTCTTTTAGGAGCAGCAAAAATTGTAGAAACAATACACAAAGTAATAAGTAGACAAATAATTTTTTTCATTTATAAAACTCCTGATTAATTATATCACTGAATCTGAAAAAACAAAAAACAATTTGAAAACATTTCAACACTTAAACTTTATTACCATGCAGAAAATAAACTGGTAGATGAGCTGGGGCGTTGCGGGGTAGCGCAGGTTGAGTGTTGTGGTTTTATCTGATAATGTAATTTATAGGAATTACAGATACCCCGCAGAGGGGGTAGCCCGAGACACCGCAACGAAGTGAGGAGGCTCGGGCGCAGGGGGAGACTTCCCCCTCCTGGATTAAAAAAGGGAGAAATATTATGGATGAGAAAAAAGTAAAGCTGGACAGCATCATCAGCGGGGAAGGGATTGTGGTGCGGTGGCCGAAGAAGAAGGAAGAAAAGCTTGCGGTGCTTGATTATCTGATTACAAAGTTTGAGCCTGGGGTTGAGTATAAAGAGATGCAGGTGAATATGATTTTGAAAAAGTGGCACAGCTTTGGAGATCACG